>Ga0209263_1000237_pt1 | contig 40759 bp, 51 predicted proteins | sample SaaInlV_DNA_100m_FD_184684 | JGI IMG/M metagenome (GOLD analysis project Ga0209263, IMG submission 184684) | Marine microbial communities from expanding oxygen minimum zones in the Saanich Inlet - SI075_LV_DNA_100m (SPAdes) (version 2) | ecosystem: Environmental > Aquatic > Marine > Unclassified... | reverse complement strand
AATTTGTATCTAAAATTTGAACAAACACACTTTTTTCTTTGGCAAATTCAGGCATGTATATTTTGTAATACCCGATGCCATTTTCCCCTGTTAATTCTAATTTTGATTCAATAGAATTTGATTTTTTCAATACTGTTTCTTCATGATTTTTTTCTGTTTCATTTAACATCACTGAAACCCAAACCATTCCGATGATTACCACGACTAATCCAATTTTCAGTGCTGATATCTTCATTTTGATATCTTCTAAATTATTTGATTAATAAAATAATCTAAAAGGGCTCGAAGGGATTTGAACCCTCGACCTAGCGGTTCGAAGCCGCTTGCTCTATCCAGGCTGAGCCACGAGTCCAAACAATTAAGATTTTAACAGGTGTAAATATCTTCTAGATACTTTGAAAGTTTCAAAAAAAGTTGTAGGTGTTGAATATGCAATTAGAGATATTGTCGTAGCTGCAAGAGAAGTTGAACAAACAGGCATGAATGTAGATTATCTCAATATTGGCGATCCTGTACAATTTGGATTTCAACCTCCTGATAATGTAAAACAAGCATTGATTGATGCTATCAAAAATGGCCAAAATTATTACTCCACATCTGAAGGTCTTTTAGAATTAAGAGAAGAGATTGCAAAAAAAGAAAATGCTAAGGGACTTTCCATTACATCTGATGATATTTTAATTACAAATGGTGTTTCTGAAGGACTTGATATGGTAATTTCTTCAATTGTAGAAGAAGGTGACGAGGTACTTTTACCTGGGCCTTATTACCCTCCATATGCTTCGTATGTAAGATTACATGGTGGAATTCCTGTAGAATTTGCAGTTGACTTGAATGATTCCACTCCTGATTTTGATGATATTAAATCTAAAATCACATCTAAAACTGTTGCAATCTGTTTGATTAGTCCAAATAATCCTACCGGTGTCGTGTTTAATCAAAATGCACTCCAAAAATTAGTAGATATTGCCAATGAACATGATCTCTACATTATTTGTGATGAAATTTATGATCAAATAATTTTTGATGATAAATTTGTGGGAATTGGAAAAGTTGCCGGCGATTCCCCTATAATTATCCTAAATGGCTTTTCTAAAGTACATTTGATGTCTGGCTGGAGAATTGGTTATATTGCATTTAATCAGTCACCTCAACTTGAAGCATTAAGGGAGCATCTTCCTAAACTTGCAAGAGTAAGAATTGCAACTAGTCTTCCAGTACAACATGCCGCCTTAGAGTCTCTTCGTGGACCTCAAAATTACATACATGATTTTGTTTCAGAAATGAAAAAACATCGAGATTTAGTTGTAAAACGTCTTAATCAAATGCCTGGACTTTCTTGTTCCACTCCTAAAGGTGCGTTTTATGCATTTCCAAAAATTGAAGATACTAGATTTGGTACTGATAAAGAATTTGTTACAAACCTATTGAAATCCAAAGGTGTTCTAACTGTCCATGGTTCTGGATTTGGAGAACAATATGGGAGTGGACATTTCAGACTAGTTTACCTTGCAAATATGGAAATTTTAGATTCTGCAATGAACAAGATAGAAAATTTTGTTAGTCAATAATTCCATGTAGAAAATTTTTGTGGAATTATTTCTATAATACATTCCGTATCTTCAAGTAATTGTTTTGCAGATTTATTCTCTAATGTTTTAAAATACTTCAAAAGTATTTTTTTTGCAATAGTTTTTGTTTTAGGCATTTCTAAAATTAGGTTAGCAATTCCTTGCCCCATTACTCCGTAGATATCTGGAGAATTTACTCCCACATCCACACAAAATGAAACATGATTATTTTTTTGAATATTTTTTATTTTTTGACTTTTAGTATCTGTTCCAATGTAGATTTTTTTCCCACTAAACATATACCAAACAGGCGTAATGTGTGGAAAATTATTTTTACCAATAGTAGATAATCGTAAAATTTTTTGAGTTTTTAGAAATTCATCTCTTTTGTTCATATTTTGTAAACCCTAGTACTATCATAAAAATCCCAAATGCTAGCATTCCAGTTGAAACTTTTTCATTTGTAATTTCTGCATTAAATAAAAAATCTTCTACAAATTCTGGACCCCATATCAATAATTGTTGAATTAAAACTATTGTTGCCATTATGCAAAACATTAGACCAATCGCTGTATACCAATTCCTGCCTCGCCTCTGATATTCATCACTCATGATTAGTGCACTAGATGATTTTGATGCCTGGATTCTTGATCTTGTTTCTTATCATTGCATTAAGTAGCAATGGTGTAGACATTTCTGCAAGATATGATAATTCTATTGGTCCTAAGTAAATTGATCTTAACCCTTTAATTTCATCAATCAAACCATTTACGACTTGAACTGATTCATTATCGTCTCCACAAACAAATATGTCGTAATCTAATTCCAATGTAGGATTAACTAATTTTTTTTCAGAAATTACATGAAATGCTGATACAAGTTTTGATTTATCTTTCATATGGTTTGATACAAGTTCATATGAAAACGGTTTGTTATCTTTAATTGAAACACATTCAAAACCAACATCTGTTTTTGTCATTGGAACAATTGGGGATACGACAACACAAGTATCTTTTATTTCAGATAAAATTCCCGAACATACTGAATCAATATTTTCATATGGGATTGATAAAATTAAAACATCACTTTCTTTTGCAACTGAAACATTATCATTTCCAGTAATACTTCCTTTGATGTCTACAAAAGATTCTTTTGCAAGATTTGTATATTCTACTGCTGATTCTGATGCTCTTGCAGCATCCCTTGAACCAATTATGATATCATGATTTTGTGCCCATCTTAGCGCAAAACCTTTTCCCATTCCACCTGTTCCGCCGATAATTCCAACTTTCATAATTTACTCCCTGAAAATGTTATTATTATCTCTATTTGAAAGACGTTCAACTTGGGTCAGATAATTTTCCTTAGACATGGTCAGGCAACAAATAACACTGAAAGAATTCTAACTGGTAGAACTCCTGGAGTTCCCTTGACTGATGTGGGAATTAAACAAGCAGAACAGACTGCTGAACTACTTGAGGCCATGAATATCTCTGCAATTTATTCAAGTCCTATCCAAAGAGCAAAACATACTGCTGAAATTGCTGGAAAGCACAATTCCGTTGACGTCACAATCGATGATCGCCTTATTGAACTTGATATGGGTAAATTCACTGGCGTACACTACGATGAAATTTTTACTAGTCATGGTAACGTGTTTATGAAATTCTATAATGGTGAATTGGAAATTGCCCATAATGGAGTAGAGACCTTTGCAGATGTGAAAAAAAGGGTTTTAGGAATAGTTGATCATGTAGTTGAGAAACATCCTGATGAAAATGTTGTTCTGGTAACCCATATGGATCCAATTAAAGCAATGCTTTCAACAATAGTTGATTTATCCTCAACCGATCTCTTTGAACTCATTATTGCCAATGCTTCACTTAATATTTTTAGAGAAAAAGATCGCAAATTCTCTCTTTCTGGCATTAATGTAATGCATACTTCTAGATTCGATCAAAACTGGTGATCGATAATCTTGAAAACCCTTATAAAGAATTTGAAGTCGAAATCAAATAATCGCTAATGAAGTTCATATTTGGATTCTTATTGATAATCGGAGTTTTAGCCATACTTCCAGCTGTAGATTTTGCATTTGCAGCCGGTGATGAACCTGGTGAATACCTTGATCGTAGGGTAGTCATTTGGAATTTATTCTATAAGATGATGACTGTTGCATTTATCGTTGGTTCAGTAGTTTCTGGTACTATTATTTGGCAAGTTTGGAGATTTAGAGAATCCCATCCAAAAGCAAAACCAACTAGCTATGAGGGTACTGACTGGTAGATATGTCTGGACATTCCAATTGGCCTGAATGGATTTATGTTGCTGTAGTTATTGCATTAATGGCTTGGGTAGGTGCAGAAGCATGGGAAGCAGAAAGATTAGTCGAACATGTTCCTGCAGATGCTAAAACAATTATTGTAACCGGACAACAATGGTTCTGGACTTTTGAACATGAAGATGGAACAAAAGAAATTGGTGAGTTGCATGTCGAAGTTGGAAAAGCCTACAAGTTTGAAATAGTATCAACAGATGTAAATCATTCCTTTAACATTCACGACTATGTTGTTTTAATTGATGCAATTCCTGGCAGAGTCAATACTGTGTGGTTTGCACCAGATAAAGTTGGTGAACATGATATTCAATGTAGAGAATATTGTGGATTAATTCACTATAACATGAGAGGAACACTATATGTTGAGGAGCCATCCCATTGACAATCTTAACAACGCTTTTATCCGAAATTATTGTCGAGGAGATTAACTGATGACTCTAGAATTCCAAAAACCACGTCCTATTTGGCAAATTATGTTTTCAACACACCATACTGATGTTGGATTACTTTACCTAATCACTTCACTCACATTCTTATTCTTAGGTGGTTCACTAGCACTTGGAATTAGGGCTGAATTATTTTATCCCGGATCTCAAATAATCGCAGATTCTATGACGTTTAATAGAATTTTTACTGTTCACGGAACAACTTTGATTTTCTTATTCATCATTCCGTTTGCATCAGCTGTTGGTAACTATTACGTTCCAATTATGGTTAGATACAAGGATATGGCATATCCAAAACTTAACGCAATTGCATTTTGGATGATTCCTCCAGCAGGAGTTCTAATTTGGTTAGGGTTTGCAGATTTTACATGGTATGCAACACCTCCATATTCTATCATCAGTGCACCCGGACCTGCAGCCGATATGTGGATATTTGGATTGAAGATTTTAGGTATCTCTTCTGTATTGGGCGCTCTGAATTTTGTAGTTACAATTCTCAAATGTAAACATCCTGACATGTCTATTGGACAAATCCCATTAATGGCTTGGTCCTTCTTGTCTTCCTCCTTAATCATTATGGTTGCAATTCCAACATTTGCTGCAGCACTGTTGATGCTGTTAACTGACAGACTCGGCGTAAGTGGATTTTTCAACCCAGCAATGGGTGGTGATCCAATTTCATATGCACACTTGTTTTGGTTTACATTCCATCCTGAAGTCTATGTGTTGGTAATTCCTGCAATTGGAATGATGTATGAAATTATTCCAAGGTTTTCAAGAAAACCAATTTACAGTTACAATTCTGGCGTCTTTGCATTTGTTATGTTATCTATTGTCGGTTTCTCATCATGGGCACATCATATGTACGCAACCGGAATGTCTTTCACTGAAAAAACAGTCTTTATGGTTGGAACTTTAGCAGCTGTCCCGGCATCTGCCATGCACGTTTTCAACTTTGTTGCAACAATGTGGAATGGTAGAATTAGATTTGCAACACCAATGATGTGGGCAGTTGGAGGAATTGCATTATTCTTCTCTGCAGGTGCAGGTGGTGTAGTTAACAGTGCAATGCCACTGGACTTTACAACACACGATACCTACTGGGTAGTTGGACACTTCCATCTCTTTGTGATGGGAACTATTGCATTTGGATCAATTGGCTATCTCTACTACATGTTCCCATATGTTACAGGTAGAATGTATAATGAAACATTAGGTAAGATTCACTTTGTCCTTTCATTTATCGGTACTGTCTTAGTATTCTTTACACAACACGTACTCGGCTTGTATGGAATGCCACGAAGAATTTACGATTATCCGCCAATCCCAGAATGGATTGCAATGAATCAAATAGCAACAGTAGGTGCAATGATTATTGGAATCAGTATGGCAATATTCTTAGCAAACATGATACACAGTGCTGGAAAAGGAAAACCTGCAGACACAGACGATCCATTTGGTCTTGGAGGCAAATACTATTATCCATTTGAGGCAAAGAACCCATCACATTAGGAGATAAATGAAATGAGTAAAAATAATTCCCAAAATGTTTACATGACTTCACCTAATAGAGTTGGCCGAATGCTGCTCATTATGTTGGGAGTTTGTCTAATCGGTGGAATTGTTTTCTTTTCAATGTGGGACTATTGGATTTCACAACCCCCACCAGTTGTAGCATTAATGGCAGGAGAAAAAACTCATGCAGGACCTGCAGAAGCAACTGGACAAACAATTACACAGAATCTTTCATTTCTTGAATCAGCTGACTTTAGGTCTTTGACATTTAATGCACTGAAAGATGAACCTGGAGTTAATCCAACAATTGAGATGAGTGTTGGTGATAAAATTGTGTTTGATGTTGTAAATGATGGAATGTCCTTCCACGCATTTGGTGTTACACAAGACACTGAAGGTTTTTCCGGAATCATTCCTGGTAGTGAAATTGCAGCCCCAACTAACCCACTAAAACCTGGCGAGTCTGGCACATCTGAATTTATCGCAGGCGAGGAAGGAACTTACTACTACATTTGTACAGTTCCAGGTCACAGAGACCAAGGAATGGTTGGAGAAATTATTGTGTCTGGTTCTAGCGGACCTGCAGTTGCTGCAGCCCCAACTGGCATATCTCATGAATTTGAACTTGATTTTATAGAATCTGCAGACTTTAGGACTTTAGCATTTAATGCATTACCTGGAGAAGAGGGCAATAATCCTCAAATTATTGTTAACTCTGGTGATGAGGTAACTATTACTACAAACAATGCCGGAATGTCCTTCCATGCATTTGGTGTGGTTTCAAATCCTGATGACTTTAACAGCGTTATTTTTGATTCAGCAATTGCAGCAGCAACAAATCCACTAAAACCTGGCGAGTCTGGTAGTACAACCTTTACTGCTGGCGCACCTGGAATATACCACTACATTTGTACAGTTCCAGGACACGCATTACAAGGAATGATAGGCGAATTTATCGTAGAATAATTTTGGCAATTCAATATCTGGCATTATCAACTTTAGTTGTTTTGTATTCTTTGATGTTTATTGGAGGGTATATTTCAGCATCTGGACTTGGACTCACTTGTCCTGAATGGCCTCAATGTCCAAATGGTTTCATGCCTTCAGCTGAGTATTTTGTTGAATGGACTCATAGATTAGTTGCTGCAAGTGTAGGCGTTTTAGTAATTTCTACAATGGTTGCAAGTCTGATTAATAAAAATTCAGATATGAAAATAAAAATTACTAGTTCTCTTGCAACTGCATTAGTAATTACACAAATTACTTTGGGTGCATTGGTAATTGATTTAAAATTACATGCAGTTTTGGTATCTGTTCATTTAGGAATTGGGATATTTTTGTTTTCAATGGTACTGTTAACTACGCTGTTTGCATTCCGTATTGCAAAAATGCCAATAAAGACTAGGCTTTAGATTTTTTAAAAATTCCTGGCAGGTAGATGTATCCTATTACTGCTGCAAAACTTATCGCGCCAATTGTAATTGCAGCGATAAATATTACTCCAAATGGGCTTTGAGTTCCCATGTTAAATGTATAGGTCAGTGTTCCTTGTGTTCCATCCATGTCATACAAGTCAATTAAGACAATGTGATTTCCCTGCTTTTTCCAAATGTAATCAATATCCCAATGACCTTCGTTGATCGTTGTTGGAGGAATTGCGTTTACTTGGTTATCGTTGTAAAAAACCCTGATTCCCATTGTAAAACTATCTACTTCTTCAAAATTTTCATCAGTTACTCTGACCAAAAACTGTGATGACTCATTAAGTTGTGGAAATTCTGGTGTTGTGGCTACTTGCACTCTATACCCTCCATAGAATTTTTCTGCAGAGTTAAAGAGTGAATGACCATATGCCGTATCGACAGCTGAAATCGACGAGACTAATATTATTGTAATTAATAACATTGATCGCAGTTTAATCATTATACTATGAATGATCCATAGATGAATATATTGTACATCAATTTCTTCCAAGAAAATCTTCACAACCTTTAAATTATTATTCCCAAGAAATGACAATGTTGACCTTAGTTAGTAAATCAATTGATATTAAGACGCCCGTAGATAGCGTATTCACATATTTTGCAAGACCAGAGCATGTTTCTGATCAAATCAAAAATGATACGGTTGGAATGACAGTCGTTCCATTGGACATCAAAGAAGGAATGGGTGTTGGCACGACATTTAGAATAATTGGTGACTTTAGCGGAAAACGTTTAGAATGGGATTGTGAAACAACCGAATTTGTCAGAAACGAGAAAATTGTAGCCAAGCAAATTAAAGGTCCATTTAAGAAATGGGAAATTACAAACGAGTTCAAATCATTAGGTGATAATCTTACAAGAATAACAATGTCTGTAGATTATAAAATGCCGTTTGGTCCACTAGGAGCAATTATGGACAAAGCAAAATTTGCAAAATCTGCTGATAAAGGAATGGAAACTGCACTTTACAATGTTAGAGGACTACTTGAAGGAAATGGTTCTATTCCTGTCTATATTACATTAGATGCATACCAAAAACTTCTTGCAGAAAAGAAAAAGATGAACAATGTACCAGTTTCAACTGCACTTACAGCAATTTTAGAAAAGTACAGTGAAATGGAAGCTACATCAGAAACTAAATAATAATTTATTTTAAAATCTTAAGATTAATAATAACTCTAGGCCTTTTTCACTTTGTTGGGTTTATGGCGCAGCCAGGTAGCGCACCGGACTCTTAATCCGGTTGTCGAGGGTCCGAATCCCTCTAGACCCGCTTTCTACTTATCTTTAAAAATATTTTTAATTAATTCTAGAAATTATATTTTTTTTAATAAAGTAAATCTTGTTTGTTCTTGTCCGTAATCTTCGTGCAAGTCTACATCACTAACAAATTTTATCTTATAGTCCAGCCATTTTTCTCCCATGTTTCGAAATTTATGATTGACATCTATTCGTTTTTCAGTTTTTTCGTATTTTTCACAATGCATTATCCATCTTTTAGACACTCTAAACATTTCTGCAATCCCTTTTTCTAATACGTCATCATCTAGATAATTCATTAATCCGTGTGTGAACACAAAATCTATTGAGGAATCCTCAAATGGCAATTTAGTTATGTTTTCTTTTTGAAAATCTGCAAATGATAATTTTTCTTTTGCAATTTCTAATGCATGCTCATTTAGATCAATTCCATGTAATTGAAATGAGTCTGAAAATAATCTTAAATCAATCCCTGTGCCACAACCTATTTCTAAAATGCTCTGCACACCTGGTAAGGAACTCGCTAAATCCCTGAGATATTTTGCAAATTCTTCATTGTACCTTGATTCATTTTCATCTGCATATTTATTCCAAAATTCTTCATTATACTGCATATCCTTTTTCATCTAAAGCTGTATTTGTTATTACTTCTCTTTCCTAATGTTGACATCTACATGGAATTAATTTTGTATCAAAAGTACAATCATGTGGCCCGTCTGATTTTCCTTGTGTTGGAATATTTTTCATACAATCGTCATGACGCCCTTTTCTACAAAACCAACAAATTTCCGGGGTATCTCCAGTCGCACATAAATCCATAATCTTTAATATTTTTTATGGATAAAAAAGTTCTTTGAAATTAAACAAATGTTAACCATGGCAAAAATCTTTCATCTTTACCCATTACTACATCTCTATATGACTTTTGTAATTCTTTAGTTACACTTCCCATTTTGCCAGTCCCAATTTTGACTTTATCTATTTGTGTAACTGATTTTACCTCTGCAGCGGTACCCGTCATAAAAATTTCATCTGCAGTATACAGATCATCCCTCTCTAGATCTCGTTCAATTACAAACCCGTTATTTTCTTCAATAATTTGTATAATGCTGTCTCTTGTAATTCCCTCTAGTCCTCCTGCTGAAAGTGGCGGTGTTTGAATAATGTCGTCTTTAATTATGAATATGTTTTCTGCACTACCTTCTGCAACTTTTCCTTGTGAATTTAACATGATTGCCTCATCAAATCCATTCTCTAATGCTTCCATTCTAGCTAGAGCTGCATTTGCATAGTTTGATGCTGCTTTTGCTTGCATTGGTTGAGATCTTGAATCGATTTTTACCCAACTTGAAACTTTACATTTTGCCCCTGAAAATTTACCTGCTTTTGACTCTCCCATCTTCCATTCCCAACACGCAATTGACATGTCCACTTTGTTTGTAGTGGGAGTTAACCCCATTGTTCCATAGCCGTAATATGCTAATGGTCTGATGTATGCTTCTTTTAGCCCACTAGCTTTGACAGTTTGTAAAATAGCATCTAAAATTACTTTTTTTGTATACTGCATTTTCATTGAATATAATTTTGCAGACTTGAATAACCTGTCCACGTGCTCTGGTAATCTAAATACTGCAGAACCATTTGGAGTATCATAACATCTTATTCCTTCAAAAATTGATGTTGAATAATGTAATGCGTGGGTTAAAACATGGACTTTGGCATCTTTGAATGGAACTAATTTTCCATTCATCCATATTTTACCCGTCTCTATCATAGGAAAAGAAAAAAACTCTGGTAATTTAAAGAATTATTTTTAATATGGTCCTATTATATTTAGAAAATACATATCAGATAAACTAGGCATTATCATATGGACTGGACTTTGGGGCTTATTGGAATAATTCTTTTAACTATGGGCTTGATTGGTCAGGCATTTCAAATGAGAAAAATTCGTTTGAGCAATTATCATGATGGTGAATTAGCCTCACCGAATATTTTCATGAATAAGAGTAATTTCAAATGGTATGCGATTATTGGAATTGGCATCACTTGTTGGTATGTAGCTGAACGTATTTGATCTATTTTATCATAATTTAGAGTAAAAATTTGTATTAAACATAGCATGTTTTAGATTACGCTACACCGTCAATCAATAGAATATGTTCTAGATAAAAAATTCATTACATGTTTACTTGCAGAAATTTGTAGTGTGGTAATTTTCACTAAATAAAATTAATTTCTGCAATTCCTTCGTGCACTGCTTTGATAGCTTTTTTTATGTTTTCTTTTGCATCCTCGACAACAATAATTATTCGTGATGTTTCCTCCTGTGCATCCATATTCAAAATATTTAGTCCAGACTCTCCAATTTTTGCACTAGTTCTTGATGCAACTTGTTGAACTCTCCACATTTCATCGCCAATTAATGTGATTACTCCTCTGTCGTATGTAATTGTAGCAAGTGGATCGAATCCCAGTAAATATTTTTCATTTCTTTTTACATAATCGCCGTCCAAAAATAATATTCTGGATAATTCTACGCCATCTTTTGTAAATGGTGATAAAATAACAAATTCACTATAACGTCTATCTTTTTCTAAGGATGTCAATAATTTTTGAATAGAATTTGTTTCAATTCTAAATATTGCACAATTTTCTTTTCCTGTGACTATTTTAATTGGATGGCCTTTGTGCTCACCTAGTTCTCTTTTTATTATTGTGATTTTTTCTGGATTTTTTATATTTGTAATTCTAATTGGCATGTCTACTCCATGCTCTACAATTTCTTTTATTGCAATTGGATCTAAAATTTTCATTCCAAACATTCCAGCCAGTCTTGCCTCATTGTATGATAATTGAATAACTTCTCTTAACCCCAATTCAATGATTTTTGGATCTGCTGATACTACTGAACTATCTTTTTCGAAATCTATGCTCGTATCATATTTTTTATGAAATAATATTCCCAGATCTGCTGCAGTTCTATCTGAGCCTCCTCGTTCATATGTTGTAGTTATGCCATCCACTGTTTTTCCTATAAATCCGCCAATTGTGACCACTTCATTATTTTCAACTAAATTTAAAATCCCTCCCATTCTCTCATTTGATTCTGTTCTGAGAAAATTTGTAGATTCTATGTTATTGTCTGTAATTATTGGCCAGTCGTCAAATTCTACGGCATCTGTTTTAATTTGATTACTTTTTAGAATGTAATTCATGACATGAGCCATCAAGATCTCCCCTGAAAATGCTAATGCCTTTGATCGCGTTTCATCTGCAAATTCTTTATTTTCGAATGCATCATCCAATGCAACTTGTGCTTTTTTCAAATGTATCTCAATTACATCTCCACATTTTTTTCTATTATCATCACTAACCATTTGAAGAATTTTTTGATATGCTGTTTTTACAACATCTAGTGATGGCCTAATTCCATTTTCTGCATTTTTTCCTTGTTCTAGTACAACATCTGTCAATGATCGTTTTTTTTGATTGTGCAATGTTAGTGGTGCTGAAAAAACAGTAATCACTCTGGAGTCCTTTTTTAAATTATTAATTCTCTCAATTATCTGTGGTATTGATATTCCATCTGGACCTATTGCACTACCGCCAAATTTTGCAATTATCAAGTTACTCATAGTATTATTTTAAAACCAAATTACCATCTATTAACTATTTGATCATTTTTCTAATAATTTCTGATGCTAATGTTGCACCCTTCGTATTCACTTTATTTCTTTTTTGTTCTAATTTTTCTAAAATTAACGTTTCAAGATTATTGATACTTTCAAAATTAAACCCTTCAATTTTTGCGTTATGCTCTTGTTCAAAATGACCTTTAATTGGAATAAATATCCCTGGTGTACCGTATGCTCTAGCCTCATCTATTGTTGACTTACCTGCTAGGGAAATTATCAAATCTGACGCAAAAATTAATTCATGCAAATTATCTACAAATCCTAAATTTTTTACATTTAAAAATTTTTTATTTACTGCTGGACCTGATACTACTATAATTTCAATATTTTGATTAATTTTTAAAATCGCTTTAATTGCTTTATCTATTAAAAATAATCCTGCATCAGTACCTCCAATTGAAATAACTACTGTTATTTTGTTAAATGAAAATTTTTCTCTTAATTCTTCCCGTGAGCAATTGATCTTCCTAACTATTGGCCCTACCCTTTTTATGTTGTCCTGGTTGTCCCCTTCTTCTGGAATTATTACAGCATCACAATTTTTAATAATGTCCATCATTGATCTGTTCATTTTTCTTTCAATAAACGATGCAATCCCTTTTGTGAATTTTGTTTCTAAAACATCTGTAATCAATATATTTGGAATTTCTAAATTTTGTGCAACAGTTAATGATGCAAAGTCTTCATCACTGATTATCAAACCTGAATTATTTTTTTTAAGAATTTTTTCTGATATGTTTTTACAATTTTTATAATATTGATAATAATTCCATAACCATTTTGTTTGATTATTTAATATTCCATCTTTTACAGTAAATGAAGGTGGCTTATAGGCATCATTTACTTTAAACTCTAATTTTTTTAAAATTTTTGCCGCTCCACTACCTGTAACAAAATTAATTGGAATGCCTTTCAAATTATTTACTATTGCAATATCCCTAGTCACGTGACCTAATCCGATTGGACTAGAAAAAAAATTATAATCATTCACAGTTTTGATTATTTTTAATCAAATTTCTATATTTTCCCTTTCTGAAAGTTTAAATGGATTTCAACGAGGTATGTTTCAGTGGGCTCATAGTCTAGCTCGGTTATGACGTCGCCCTTACACGGCGAAGATCCAGTGTTCAAATCACTGTGGGCCCATTTTTACTTCTAATCCTTAAACAAAGTTGAGAATAACGTCAATCCTATAAATAATAATTATGATAAGTAAATAGAGTGTCTTCTTTTACTTTTTTCAGTTTACAGAAAAAATTACTAGTGTTGGTTTTATCAACAACTTTGGTTTCTATATCCATAACAACTGTGATATTTCTTAACTTTGACAATATCTCAATTCTTCAATTACAAGAAAATATCATTATAATAGGTATTTCTTTAATGATTGGATTAAGTATTCTTACATATTTTTTGGCAAAACGTCTTTCTGATCCTATTACAAAACTTAGTGAAGCAACTTATCAAATCTCTCGAGGCGAATTTAATATTAGAACTAATATAACATCTCGTGATGAAATAGGTAATCTTTCTGAGTCATTTGATAATATGGCAAAAAAACTTCAAGAAGCTGAAATTACTATTAAACAAAAAGAGGAAGTTATTAAACAACAGGAAGACATTCTTCTAAAATTTTCCCAACATACACAAAATGATTGTGTTGGTGTAATTGACATGAAAGATTCTACAAAAATTTCTGCTAAACTATCTGATGACGATGTTACTAAATTGTATGAAACTTTTTTAAATTTTATGGCTAAAATTGTTCAAAAATATGATGGAGAAGTAGTCAAAAATATTGGTGATGCATTAATGTTTAGATTTCCAGATACTGATCTTAGTGATAGCAAAACAACAAAAAATATTTTAGAATGTTGCTTATCTATGATTGAATCTCATGATGATTTAAAGAAACTACTTGAAGAAGAAAAGATGCCTGAATTAAATTATAAAATTAGTATTAGTTATGGTTCGGTAAAAGTAGCCCAAAGTACTACGTCTACAATTAGCGATATTTTTGGCCCAACAGTTAATCGATGTTTTAAAATAAATTCATTATGCCCTGAAAATAGTCTTATTATTGACAATAATTTGTATTTAGCTTTGAAAAATTTTGTGGAGTATGATATTTCACAATTATCTGAAACTGAAATAAATAAAAAATACGGATATACGATTTTTCAAGTCAAAAGAAATAAATAATTTTTTAATATTTTATTATCCTATCTTGCAACAGCTTTTATTTTGTAATCCTTTTGTAATCCAATAAATTGAAAACACCAATACTCCAACTGAAATAAATTTTAATTCTAATCCTTGCATTGGAAATAATGATAATCCTCCAACCGCTCCTAAAATTACTGCTAATGGTGCTGTACATGCAGGACAACCAGGTGTAAATGCTGCAAATATTCCTCCAAATATTGCTGATGAATTACTTTTAACTGAATTCATTTTTTTAATTTGATTCATCTTGTATGCCATCATTGCAAAATTAATTCCAGCTAATGTTGAGATTGCTATTGTTAACCCAATTGATGTTAGAATGTAATGCGGTGCTAATTCCACTGCTGTATCAAAATGAGTTGGCAACATTGACATTGTCAAAAAATAATAAATTATTCCTAAACCTACTCCGCTTACTATTCCAATTATTGCAAATTTTTTTATTCTTAATACATTGGATATTAATTCTATTTTGGTTTGCATGTAATGTGATTTAACCTCTATCATATTTTAAGGGTTTTTTATAACAAAAGATTTTTACCCTTTAATTTTGGTTTATGCGTATGACTGAATTTTCATCTACTGAAAAAACTATCCTAGTTCAATATGGAATTAAAAAATATGAAAATGAGGAAACTGTTTTTGAAAAATTGAAAATTATAATGAGCGAAAAAGATATTCAAAGAAATATTGACACTCTGATTGCAACTCAAATAGTAAGACGAATAGGTCCTGAGGTTCTTCAAAATAATGAAAGTCATACTGAGTTGCCGGATTTACCTGAAAATCTAAAGTCTGTAGTTGAGAACTTATAATTTTTAATTTGACAAAAACTACGGGTTTACCGTTTCTCAAAAGTTAATTTTGCTTTGAAAAAGGGTTTTTCTTGTAAGATATGGAACAAATGGGTGGAGTAAGTTTTTTTAGAATATTGATACTAAAGGATGCTATTGAGGAAGTAATCAAACAACAACGTTTTTGTAAACTCGTGAATTCATAAAATTACAATTTGCACGCCACGAGAATTGGTTATTGTATGTTAGTGACTTCGGTTACGAAACAAAATAATTCTCCGCTGGTAACTTCGGTTACCAGTGACATTCTTAATCAATTAATGTAGGTATGAAAAATAATTTGTTATCTAATGCATGTATGGCATGCTTAGGTTGCCTATTGTGTACGAGCACGATACTCTTGGAGCGGGTATGCAATAGGCAGGGTTTATTCCTAATCTTTTCAAGAGTTATTCTGATTTTAAACAATAATTTTGAATTTAAAATCCTCTAATTCCTTGAGGACGTACAATTTCTGGATGGTCTTTCATCCACTCAACTTTTTCTAACATTTCTTGTTTATCTTGTGGAAATGTTCCTTTTACAGTATATGCGTTTGAACCATGATTTACTCTAAATACAATTTCTTGTTTTGTATTGATTTGATTAACTAACTCGTATAGTTCGTCTAATGATTCATCATCATTTATCTTAACAAATTCACCTTCGTATTTCTCAACAAATTCCTGCTTAATTCCATTTTCTAGATAAAGTGTTAACGCACCAACATAATTAGGCGAACATGCACTGATCACTTCTGCTGTTCCTTTGATGTGATCTTTTGAATATTTTTTTCCACCTAAACCTAAAATCACCATGCATGACATAATGTAACCTGCTTCTTTTGCCTTGTTGACAGATTTGATGATTGTTTTTGCAACTGCGCCTTTGGTTACTTTTTTCAAAACAATGTCTGAACCACTTTCAATTCCCAAATAGAACATATCTAGTCCTGCTTCATTCATTTTCTTTAATTCTTCAGGAGTTTTTTTCAAAATGTTCATGGGCATTGCATAACATGAAATTCTTTCAATATTTGCAAATTTTTCTCTAATGTATTTTAAAATTTTAATCATGTATTCAGAATCAAGATTTAATGCATCCCCATCTGCAAGAAATACTCTCTTTGTATCTGGCACATAATTTGCCATCATATCAATTTCAGCCTTAACATCATCCCATGATCTCTCTGAATATTCTTTTGATCTATACATATCACAAAATGAACATTCGTTGAATGAGCAACCTAATGTAACTTGAAAAATTAATGACCTGGCCTCTGATGGAGGTCTATACATCGGTGCATCATAATTTAGCATCATATTCTAATTCATTTCACTTTGTTTGATTATCTTTTTTATAGTTTCTATTCTGACTATAGAGGGTATAAAATTGAAAATTAGTGTTTATGTTGATGGCTCTGGTGGTTCAAACAGTGGATTTGGATTTTTTGTAAAAGAAACTGGAGAGTCATTTTACGAAAAAAAATCAGAAATCACAAATAATCAGGCTGAATATATGGCAATAATTTTGGCATTAAAAAAATTTGTTGAAACTAACGATGAAATTACTATTTACAGTGATTCAAAAAATACTGTGAATCAACTAAATCATGAATTTGCTATAAATAATGAAAAACTTCGTGATCTAGCCAGAGAATCTTGGGTACTAATTGCAAAATTTTCTAGTATATCCATTATTTGGATTCCTAGAAAAGAAAATCTTGCAGGTAAGATGCTTGGTAGTTAAAATCCCGGATCAGAAATTTCTATGAATAACTTTATTATACAAAATCTTAGATTCACTATATTATGGCAGAATCTGTTTTCTTATCCCCAAAATCTATTGCAGTGATAGGTGCATCTGATAAACCTGGCAGTGTCGGTGCTACAATTACATCTAATATTATTAATGGTTTTACAGGAGTTGTTTATCCAATTAGTCCTTCAAGAGAAACAGTTTTTTCTAAAAAAGCATACAAGACTGTTTTAGATGTTCCAAAATCAATCGATCTTGCAGTTATTGTAATTAAAAATACTCTTGTTTCATCCGTTCTAGAAGAATGTGGAAAGAAAAAAATTAAAGGTGTGATTATCATAACAGCTGGATTCAAGGAGGTTGACGAAGAAGGTGCAAAACGTGAAGAAGAAATTAAAGAGATAGCTAAAAAATACAAAATCCAAATTATTGGACCAAACTGTCTTGGTGTCATGAATCTTGACCCAAAAACAATGATGAATTCTACTTTTCTCAAAATCACTCCAAAATCTGGAAAGATTGCACTTGTATCACAAAGTGGTGCAATCTGTGCAGCATTAGTTGAAGATGCTAGTGCACAAGGAATTGGTTTTTCAGCCGTTGTAAGTCTTGGAAATAAAGCTGCAATGAGTGAAGTAGATATTCTCAAAATTCTTGCAAATCATAAACAAACTGAAGTTATTGTAATGTATCTTGAGGATATGGGTGACGGTCAGGAATTTCTTAAAGTTTGTAAAAACATTACTAAAAAACTCAAAAAACCGGTTCTTGTCCTTAAATCTGGGCGTAGTCCTGAAGGTGCAAAAGCTGCAATGTCTCATACTGGAGCTTTAATGGGTTCTGATGAAATTTATGATGCGTTACTAAAGCAATCTGGTGCAATTAGAGTTGACACCATGGAAGAACTATTTGATTATGCAACTGCATTTTCTAAACAACCATTGCCATTAGCAGGTGATCTTGTAATTGTTTCAAATGCAGGTGGGCCTGCAATTATTTCAACTGATGCATGTTCTAAACTGAATATTAAAATGGCAAATATTGATACTGTTAGAAAAAAAATTGATGCTGTGATTCCACCTTGGGGCAGTTCCCGAAATCCTGTTGATATTGTAGGTGATGCTGATTCTAATAGATTCAATAATGTTTTAGATCGTGTACTTGCTCATCCAAAAGTTGGTTCAGTTATTTCAATGTGTACTCCTTCTGGAACTTTAGATTATGACGAACTTGCAAATGTAATTGTTAGCATGTCAAAAAAATACAAAAAAACAATGCTTGCTAGTTTGATGGGATTAGATGAAGGAATTACCAATAGAGAAATTTTAGCAAAGGGTAATGTTCCATATTATACATATGCTGAAGGTGCAATTCGAACTCTTGCCGCAATGATTAGATTTAGAAACTGGATTAAATCCCCTACTGGTAAAATTACTAAATTCAAAGTTAACAAAGCAAAAGCACAGAAAATTTTTGATAAAGTTAAAAAAGAAAAGAGACCCAACCTTTTAGAGGAAGAGGGTCAAGAAGTTCTCAAAGCATATGGTCTACCTCTTCCTGCTAGTGCACTTGCTACAAACGAAGCAGAAGCTGTAAAAACTGCAAAAAAAATTGGTTACCCTGTTGTGATGAAAATTGCATCCCCTCAAATTATTCACAAGTCTGATGCTGGTGGAGTTAAAGTAAATCTAACTAACGATGCCGAAGTTAAAGATGCATACAAAACAATTATCAAAAATGCTAAAAAATATGACAAAAATGCTGAGATAAAGGGAGTTTTGATTGTAGAGATGGTCAAAGGTGGTAAAGAATTAATCATTGGTTCTAAACTGGAGCCTGGATTTGGCCCAGTAATCATGTTGGGGATGGGTGGAATCTATGTAGAAGTTCTAAAGGATGTTACCTTCAAACTTGCACCCGTAACAAATAATGAAGCAGATGATATGATTGCCTCAATTAAAACACAAAAACTTCTTCAAGGCGTTAGAGGAGAAAAACCATCCGATATTGCAAAACTATCTGAATGCATTCAGAGGCTTTCTCAACTAGTCTCTGACTTTAAAGAGATCAAAGAATTAGACATGAATCCTGTTCTTGTGATGGAAAAAGGAAAAGGTTGTAAAATTTTAGATGTTAGAATTGGGCTATGACCGTATTTTATTCGTAAAATTATCTGTTGTGGAATTTAGACTATTTATAGAACTTAAGAATAATTAATTCATGTCTGCTGACTCAAAAGTAATTAGATCTGGTGATGATTATATTGAAAGTCTTAGAAATAGAAATCTCAAAATTTATCTTTTTGGAGAATTAGTTAAAGAACCTGTGGATCACCCAATCATCAGGCCATCAATTAACGCAGTTGCTGAAACTTATGATCTTGCAATGCGTGAAGAGTCACTTGCTTCTGCTGATTCGTCAATTACTGGATTGAAGGTTAATAGATTTTTACACATTGCAGAAAGTGCAGAGGATTTAGTTTTACAAAATAAAATGCAAAGAAAATTGGGACAAAATACTGGTACTTGTTTTCAAAGATGTGTTGGTATGGATGCCATGAATTCTTTACATTCAACTACATTTGAAATAGATGAAAAACATGGAACTGATTATCATAAACGATTCTTAGAATTTGTAAAAATGGTTCAAAAAGAAAATCTTGTAATTGGTGGTGCAATGACTGATCCAAAAGGTGATAGAAGTAAGGGTCCATCCGAACAAGATGATCCTGATTTATTCACACGCGTAGTCGATAGTGATGAGAAAGGGGTCTATGTATCTGGAGCCAAAGCACACCAAACCGGTTGCATAAATTCTCATTGGATAATTTTAATGCCGACTATTAGATTAACTGAAAGTGACAAAGATTGGGCAATTGTAGGTGCAATTCCTGCAGATGTTGAAGGACTAACTTACATTTACGGTAGACAATCTTGTGATACTCGAGCTATGGAGGAGGGCGATATTGATTCTGGTAATGCAAAGTTTGGTGGACAAGAAGCTTTAATGATTTTAGATAGAGTGTTTATCCCATGGAATAAAATTTTCATGAATGGTGAATTTGAATTTGCATCAATGTTAGTTGAACGTTTTACTTGTTATCACAGACGTAGTTATGTTTGTAAAACTGGACTGGGCGATGTCTTAATTGGCGCTGCTGCAACAATTGCAGATTATAATGGAGTACCAAAAGTTTCTCACATTAAAGATAAAATTATTGAGATGACTCATCTCAACGAAACAATTTTTGCAGCTGGTATTGCATCTTCGCACCAAGGACAGAAAATGAAATCTGGTGTTTATCTAAATGATGACATGCTTGCACAAGTTTGTAAACACAATGTTACTAGATTCCCATATGAAATTAGTAGATTGGCCCAAGATATTGCAGGTGGATTAATGGTCACCTTACCATCCGAACAAGATTTTAGACATCCCGAAGCTGGTCCAATGTTAAAAAAATATCTTGCTGGAAGAAAAGGTGTAGATGTAGAAAATAGAATGAGAATTTTAAGATTAATAGAAAATATGACGCTTGGTAGAAATTCAGTTGGATATCTTACAGAATCTATGCATGGTGCAGGTTCACCACAGGCTCAAAGAATCCAAATTCAACGACAAATGCAAGTAGGTTACAAGAAGAATTTAGCAAAGAATTTAGCTGGAATTACAAATGATGTTGAAGAACCTAATGAGCCATCTGATTATTTCAAAAGAGTTTTCAAAACAAAAGACTCTGTCATTTAATTATAATTTTTAATTTATCAATTATTTTCTTTATCTGTTCTATCTTTTTTCTTTAACTTTTCTGAATCTTCATCTTTCTCTTCAGCAATTTCTGATTTTTTTACGTCTTCAGAATATTCTGAATCTGCTTCAATTTTACCCATATCTGATAATTCTTCTAATGTTTCTTTACTTACAAGATCATCCGCATCTTTTTTCTTACCTGTAAATTGTTTAATTACCATAATTCCAATTACAACCGCAATGATAATGTAATTTGTTGGAGGTTGTAAAATTTGTGTAACATATCCTAGTTGTGGAATTATGTATGCAACTTTTCCAATATACTCTTCTTCAGTAATTGGAAAGTCTGTTCCTGGAATGGATGCTGGATTTGCATCTCCTTGTGTTCTAATTGTTTTAGGATCTTCGTTAGTTATTGACACCACTCTGTGAACTATTACTCTATTATGATCTGAAGGTCTATCAAAAACTATGATGTCTCCAATTTCAACTTCTTCAAATGGGTCATGCCCCTGAATAACTATGATGTCATAAACTTGTAAAACTGGAATCATACTTCCACTAACAACTACGTAAAATGGACCTCCGACTTTAATTTGATTTCCTTCTAACGTTAGCATCTCTGTACCAAACACTACTTGTATTCCAATCCACATTATTACAACTGCTACAACAACAATTGCAATATCCTTGATTATTCCTTTTGAATTTGATCTTTTAGCCAATTATGTTATTTCCTTCTAACATTCATAAAACTTCTTAATTACTAAATTTTTGTTCCACACTCTTCGCAGAATTTGGACTCATCTTTATTTATAAATCCACATTCAGAACATTTTCCTGATTGAATTTCAACTTCTTCTTCTGGTTTTCCTAGTAGGATTACTTCGCCAACTTTTTTGATACTAACCCATGGGATACTTCCTTCTGTTCCATCATTTTTAGTTATAACTAAAACCATTGACTGTGTATTGGCATCAATACCGACTTGTTTTGCAATACCTATTTTGTTTGCATTTTCATCTATTACTGCTCTTCCCTCAATTGAACTAACTGATGCTGCAGAACCAGGTTGTGTAACTTCTACTGTAGGTGCTGTTGCAACTTCTACTGTAGGTGCTGTTGCAACTTCTACTGTAGGTGCTGTTGCAACTTCTACTGTAGGTGCTGTTGAAGCGTTAGGGTCTAATGGTTTTGCACTTCCAATTTCAACTTCTTCATTTGGTTTCTTAAATTCCCTATATTCTGCAATTGAAGCATTACATACTTTGCAAATATACTGACCTCGTTCAGCAAGAACTAAATTTTCAGCAACTTCTTCGTTTGGATTTTCAAATTCTATTTTTGGTGGACCTTCAAATTCTTTTTCACATGTATTGCAAAAATGTTTAGTAATTTTCTCTTCATTTAATCTTCCAATTGGGGCTAAAAATAAATCTGGACCTCCTAAATTGCCTTTCATTTGTTGTTCATCTGTAACTGTGGCCATGATATAGCCTCCAGAACCTCTTAATTTTTTCAATCTAAGTTCTGAACTCATAAATCAGTTTTATCAAAACGTCATTTAAGTATATATGAAATTTAATCTTTGATGAAAAAATAAAGATTTAGAATTTGGTGAACGTTTTTAGGTATGATAAAATTTTAAAAATTTAATGGTAGTTACTCAAATTTCAGATACCAAGTCTTGGGAAGTAGATGTCATAAATTCTGACATTCCTGTATTTGTAGACTTTTGGGCCGAATGGTGTGGTCCATGCAGAATGGTAGGTCCAGTAGTTGAAGAACTGGCAAATGACTATGATGGCAAAGTAAAATTTGTCAAGGTTAATGTTGATGAGGCTAATGAATTGGCTTCAAAATACAATGTCTTTAGTATTCCAACCTTAATCCTCCTTAACAAAGGTGAAATAGTTAGCCAGCAAGTAGGTGCAGCTTCTAAAGAATCATACCAAAGTATGATTGATAGAGCACTTGCATAGATTACTAAAATACGTTTTTTCTTATTTTTTCATCCTAAAGTAATTAATATTCCAAAATTTGAGTTAGACTATGTCGTTTGGTGAAGTAGATACACTTGGAATGCTTTTTGATAAACTACAAAGTTTGTTTGATGAATCCCAGGGATACTATGAATCATTTTTAGACACTAACAACATGTACAAAAAAGGTCAAATCAGTGACAAACAATTCTTTGAAAAATTAGGTGACTATACGGTGGCATATTCTGCATTAGAATTTCTAGCTATCAAAGTAATATTTGAATTAAAAAAATCTGTAGGTTCTGGAGGCGGTGGAAACACACAATCTCCTGGTCTAATGCCTGGCATGGGTCAACCTGGAATGATGGCAGGTGGCATGGGTCAACCCCCAAGATCTGGTACTGCGGATAATCCTGTAGGCGGAGCAGGTCCACCAGGAATTGTATCTGCACAAGAGGCATTTGGGGATGTGGGAACTTTACCCTCACCAGATCCATCTTTGATGCCAAGACAAACTGCTCCACAAAATCCTAACGGATGTACTTCATGTGGTGCTGAGTTGAGACCAAATTCAAAGTTCTGCACAAAGTGTGGGGCTAGAAAATAAAATTAAAAATATAGTTTTTTTATTCTTGTGTTGTACCACATTCAGGACAAAACTTTGCTGTCATTGAAAGAGTAGTTCCACATTCAGAACAGAATTTTCCATCTGCTTTTACTTCATTGTACGCATTTCCAACATTTGCTGAACTTTTTACTGCTCCTGATGGTACGTACGTATCATCATCAATTAACACTGGCTCAAAATCCTGTTCTGTCAAATATGTCATCATTCTTGGAATTCCTTTACCATCATTCTTTGAATCTGGCACTGAATCCCCTAACCAAAATGAAAATCGCATTAGAGTTAATTCTGGAGTAGAGAATGCTAGGGTATGTTTTGACATATAATCTTGTGCTGCTTTTTTACCGTCAAAAACTTCCATGATGATCGTGTTTTTTATTTATGTATAATAGTTTCTGGTAAAATGGACCGGGAGGGAATCGAACCCTCGACATCTTCGTTGCGAACGAAGCATTATACCCCTAAACCACCGGCCCACAAATTATCTGACCTGGATTGGACTTTTATTCATTTTCTCGATAAATTGGATTTTTGTATTATTCTAATCCCTTTTCTAACTTGATTTTTTTAATAACATCTTTCACCAATTTCTCGTCTTTTTTAACCAATTCTTGCAATTTTTTCTTATATTCTTCATCACCCCATTTTTCTTGACTGAACATCTCTTTCACTAATTTTACAATTTCAGATTTATTTCTCTGATGGTCTCGTTTAATTATCTCTGAACTTTCCATGTTTTTTCTTTAAAAGTAATCAACTTAAGCGTATTACTCAACGAATAATAGACTCAATAGCATAAAATTTCCTGATGACATATGATACTGTGATTGTTGATTCACATGTTATGCTCCCTAGTGGAAAAATTGATAAAAATATTGTAATTGACGACGGAAAAATTGTGGGACTAACTAGTGATGTTCCTGCATGTGATCATAAAATTAATGGAAATGGATTAATTTCAATTCCAGGTGTTATTGACACTCATGTTCACTATGGCGTTTATTCTCCGATCAATGAAGCTGCAAAAACTGAATCTCATGCTGCAGCAATAGGTGGAGTTACAACTATGATGCGGATGCTTAGATTGGAAAATTCTTTTTTAACTTCTTTACCGCCACAACTTCAATCTGCATCAAAATATCATTATGTTGATTATGCAATACATGCTTCTGTTTTTACTCCACAACAAATTGACGAAATGAATTTTTGTATTGATAAGGGAATCACATCTTTTAAAATTTACATGAATCTTGGTGGTGAAGTTGGTCATGTGTACATGGACATGCCTCCAAACTCCACCAATCTTGTACCGACTAAAGTAAATGTTACAGATGAACTTGTTGAAAAAATTGTAAAAAATGCAGCACAACTTGGTTGTCCTGTACTTGTTCACGCTGAAGATTATGAATCATGTGGATGTGGAATTAAAAAAGCTAAAGAAAAAAATCAAGATGGATTATCTGCATGGTCATCAAGTCGTTCCCCCGAATTTGAAGCTAAATCAATTAAAACAATATCTAAGTTTGGACGAGATTATGACTGTGTAATCTACTTTGTACATATTGGTTCAGAGCGTGCATTGTTACAAATTCAAGAAGAAAAAAAACTTGGAACCAAAATTTTTGTAGAAACCTGTCCTCATTATCTTACACTATCTTATGAAAATCAAGATGGGTATCTTGCTAAAGTTATGCCTCCAATACGAACTGAAAATGATCAAAAAGCAGTTTGGAGTGCATTATCCAGCAATCAAATTGATACAATAGGAACTGATCATGTCGCTAATCAGATTAAACTAAAACTCAATGGCGATGATGTTTGGGGTGCATTAGCTGGATTTCCTGGAATTGGAACTTCTTTACCGCTATTACTCAATTACGGAGTAAATCAAAATAGAATTACTGTTGAACAGCTTGTAAAATTCACTAGCCAAAACGCCGCTCGAATTTTTGGCATGTATCCACAAAAAGGAACACTTGCAAAAAATTCTGACGCTGACGTGACTATGATTAATTTGAAAAAAGAGAAGAAAGTGACTTCTGAACTATTTGGTGGATTTTCTGATTATATCGTATACGAGGGACTAAATCTGAAAGGCTGGCCTGTTAAGACTATGGTCAGAGGAGCATTAGTTGCTGAGAATTTTGAAGTGATTGGAAATCTTGGTCACGGTAAACATGTTTCAAGAACAGTCCTTTCTAAATAATTTGAAATTTGCCGTTTGTGCTTGCTTTGTAAATTACGTCTGGCTTTCTTAGAAAAATTCCTGACTCTAAAACGCCTGCTGTTTGTTTAATTTTTTGTGTTAGTATTTTTGGATTGCTAATTGTTCCAAAGTCACAATCTAAAATTATGTTACCGTTTTCTGTAAAGAACGGATAACCTCTATCCAATGAGCGTATTTTGGATTCGCCTCCTAATTTTTTCATAGATCTAATTACTGAATTCCTTGCTAATGGGTGGATTTCAATTGGCACAGTTCTTGTGAATTTTTTAACAAATTTTGTCTTATCTGCCATTACGACTACCTTTTTTGCAAGACTAAACAAAATATTTTCTCGTAATAATGCACCTCCGCCACCTTTAATGACATATTTATCAAAATCAATCTGATCTGCACCATCAAATACAATATCGATGTGATTAACTTGATCGGATTCTATTAATGGTATTCCTGCTTTTTCTGCAATTAATTTGATTTGCAATGATGTTGGAATTCCTTTGATATTGTAATTTTTTAACTTAATTAATTTTCCAAGTGATTTAACTAATGCAGTTGCAGCTCTACCGCTACCCAGTCCGATTACCTGATTATTTTTTATTAATTTTAACGCATCATTTGATAATGACTCCATGGCATCATCGTAAGACAATTATTCTACCTCTGCTTGATCAAGTTTTGATAAAACTCTCATGATGTCGCTCTTGATTTTATCTAAATCATCTGTATCCTCATCTATATCCTCATCACTTATTGCAACTTTTGATTTTTCTTGTGGTTCTGGAAGTGCTTTATGCTCTGTTATTTTTGCAACTTCTTTATCTAAATCTGGTTTGGTTTCAAATGTTGGTTTTGCTGTTGCCGATTGAACGATTTCTATTTTGTCTTCTACTTTTATTTTTGGCTGAACAGTGTCTGCTACTATCTGTTCTTTAGGTTTGATTAATTCCGCTTGAAATATTTTTGGCTGAGGCATTATTTTTGAAACCTCTTTTTTCTCAAATAATGGGAATTTTGGTTCTGTTTTTGAAATATTTGTTAATGTTGTTAATTCAAACGATTGCATTGGTTTTGTTGGTGGAATTGTAATCGGATTTATTTTTCCTTCTTTAGGTTTTTCAAAATTAAATGTGTCCTTAATTGATTTTGAAATTTGTTTCTTAATTTCTTCTTTCTCTTGTTTAATTTCAGGTGTTTGGATTTTTGAATTTGATATTTTCGTTGATAGTTCATACAATCTATCGTCTAATTTTGACAATTTTTGATCCATTAGAGTAATCAAACCATCTCCAACTGGACCTAAATCTGGATGATTGCTTGCTTGTTCAAGTTTTTCTAGTTTAGCTAAAATAATTCCCAACTGATGTTGATATTTTAGTAATAATTTATTTTTTTGAATTTTAGAAAATTCATTTTCGGATTGATATAATCTGGAAATGGTCTTAGTAAGAATGTCTTTTTCAATTTTTAACAAGTTGATTTGATTTTTAATGTGTGAGCTGGCGCCCATGGTTAACAGTTGATTTTTGTCTCTAGGCATTTTTCTAACGGCAACTGCCGTTGCAACACCTGCTAATGAGCTAAGAATTAAAGCAATCTCTTGCATCTATGTGTACCATTTAATCCAAGAGTATTTTCTTCGTTTAGCCTCTGGGAATCCACAACTTGCGCACTCATGATGACGTTTGTGAAGTGAATTTTTACCGCATCTTCTACATCTGATGTGAACTTTCTTTTTTGTAAATCCACCCATAGAAGTTGTACCTTTAGTCATTGCAAATCACCTAATTTTTTGGTGGTGGGGGAGATATCATAACGACATTGTCTCCTCTAACTACAATTGAACCGAGGCTTATTGGGTCGCCTTCAGTAGGTACTTCCTCTGAAGAATCAAGTAGCAAATTCATGTGTTGGTCAAAACCTAAAAGATTACCTCTGATAGTCTTACTTCCTTTGAGTTTTATTAATACGATCTGATTAATACTCTCATCCAATACTTTCACTGCCATATCAACGGACATCTATATCACTCAATGAGTATCATATTGAGGGATTATATTAAAATATCATTGTGTGACTATGATCGACTTTCAGTAAGGCAAGTTTGACATTTTTTTGATAAATTTTCTATAATTTCATTTAAAATCATATTTCCGTCTTTTTTTGTTGCTTTTCTGGGATCTCCCCAAACTCCATTTTTTGTAGCTTTTGGAAATGATTGATTAGCCAATTTTCCAATTTTTATTATCTCTTGTTTTGTCATTTTATCTGTGGTTAACCCTTTTCTAGCCAATTTCATTTTAACGTTTTTTGAAATTACCAGCATTAGAGATGTTTCTACAAATCCAGCATGATCAAAATCTCTATCCATAAAATGCCAATAGGAGAATGAAAAAACTTTGAGTTTATTTTTTAATATTTTCTGTACTTTTACGTCGATATTTTTAATTGATTTTAAATTTCCATGATGGCCGTTAATTATGAAAACTGTTTTGATGTTGTTTGCTAATAGCGATGTACACAAATCTATTAGAATTGTGCGTAATGTTGACTCTCTTACACTAAGATTGAAAAATGGTGCATGTTCAAATGAAATTCCATACGTTATAGTTGGAAGTAGCAAATATCCTTTTTTATCAGCTATTTTTTTAGCAACTTCAGACACTATGTCTGAATCAGTTGAAATTGGCAGGTGTGGGCCGTGCTGTTCAATTGATCCAATTGGAATAATTGCTATTTGTTTCTTATTTTTAATTAAATTTCTTAGAAGTGGATCAAATTGAGTTTTAATATCTACCATGCCATTCACTTTGATTTAATGTGAACTTTTCTCCAACGCACTTCTAATTTATTTTCAAGATGCATTTTAGCTGCTTTGAGTAGTGTGTCTGCTTCAAGTTTTTGTCCCTTTGTTTTTATTTTTTCTAATGTATCGTTTGGATTCACTTTAAATGCATCTTGAAAAATAATTGGTCCTTGATCTAAATTTTCTGTTACATAGTGCGATGTCACACCGACAATTTTTGCGCCTCTTTCATAAGCTTGAGCATAGGCTGATGCACCTGGAAATGCAGGTAATAGTGATGGATGTATGTTGATGATTCTGTTTGGATATCTCCAAACAAAATTAGGACTGAGTATTCTCATATATCTTGCAAGCACAATTAAATCAATACTGTATTTTTTACAAATTTGAATAATTTGTTCTTCTGCCTTTGCCTGATTTTTCTCCTCTACTGCAATAAATGGAATTTTTGCTTTTTTTGCAATTATTTCTAATGATTTTTCTGTACCTATAATTACTGAGATTCTGCCTTTGAGTGATTTCTTATTTGCAATAAATGTCTGAATACAAAGCGGTTCTTTTGTTACAAATACTGCAATATTTTTTTCTAAATTAGTTTCATGATGTGTATTTACATCCATTTTTTCTTTTTTTGATAATTTTGCAATTTCTATATCAAATTTTTTTATGTCTACTTTTTTAGAAAATGAAACTTCTAGATACATTCCAAAAATTTTTTTGATTACATTTTGATTCACTTTTTCAATATTTCCACCTTTAGAAAATGCAAAATTAGTAAATGCCGCTACAATTCCTTCTCTGTCTTTACCTACAACTGTTATTCCTACTACTATTTTTTTCATGACTTTGTATGATCAGGTTTTTTCTTATTATTAATCATTCATAGAAATAGACTGGTGCGGGAGGTGGGATTCGAACCCACGAACTCCTAAGAGATAGGGTCCTAAGCCCTACGCCTTTGACCAGGCTGGGCGACTCCCGCAACGACCTATCCATTAAACACAAATTTATCTATTATTGAGTAAAAATATGGCAAAATTTTTTGGAACCAACGGAATTAGGGGTGTATTTTCTGAAGATTTTACATTAGAATTCGTTCATGACATGACTTTGGCCCTAGGAACCTATTTTGAAAAAGGACCTATTTTGATTGGTTATGATGGTCGAGAATCTAGTCCTGTAATTTGTAAAATTATTGCTTCAACTCTTAATTCGATAGGAATTGACTGTAATGTTGCTGGAATTGTTCCAACACCCTGTCTTGAATTTGCAGTAAAGACTCTTGGCTATTCTGGTGGAATAATGATTACTGCTTCTCATAACCCTCCACAGTACAATGGAATTAAACCTGCAGCAAGTGATGGAGTTGAAATTTCTCGTGACGATGAATTAATTATTGAAGATATTTATTCTAAAAAAACTTGGATAACCAATCCTGAAAAATGGGGCGTTACCGGAGAAGAAACTAGAGCCATCGAAACTTACCTTGATGGAATTATGTCCCAAATTGATTCTAAACTTATAGAATCAAAACCTTTCAAAGTTGTTTTAGATTTGGGAAACGGTGCACAAATTGTTTCTGCACCAAATTTTTGTGAAACTATAAAATGTGAAACCATTCTCGTTAATGAAACCATTGATGGAATGTTTCCAGGACGTGGTTCTGAACCAACGCCTCAAAACCTTTCAATTCTTTCAAAAACTGTAGTAGAAAACAAAGCTAATTTTGGAATTGCATTTGATGGGGATGGAGATAGAAGTATTTTTTGTGATGAACTTGGAAATATTTTAACTGGTGATAAATCTGCGCTGATACTTATTCAGCATATTTTAAATAAAAATCCAAACTCTTTAGTGGTTACTTGTTTGAATTCCGGTTCAAACACTGAACTACTTGCTAAAAAATATAATTCTAAAGTCATTCGTACTAAAGTAGGAAGTGTTGAAGTTTCAAGAAAAATGGTTTCAACTAATGCTTTAATTGGATTTGAAGAAAATGGTGGATTCATGTTTGGAAAACACAATCAAGTTCGAGACGGATGTATGAGTTTGGCATTAATGTTTGATTTTTTAGCTAGTACTGATAATTCGTTATCTGATGAAATTTCTAAATTACCGTTTTCTTTCACTACCAAGGATAAATTGAAATGTTCCCCTGACGATGTTCATAAAGTCATTTTATCCTTAAAAGAAGAATTTCCAAATTCTGATGTTTCTGACGGTATCAAAATTACCATTGATTCTAAAAATTGGGTTATGATAAGGCCAAGTGGAACTGAACCGATCATTAGAATTTATGCTGAATCTGAAAGTCAAGAGAACTTAGAGGCTTTGTTGTTTAAATTTCTGCAAAAAGTAAAGTTAATCATTTCCAGATAACACTTTTAATACCAATCACAGGATTCGATAATACTATGGGAAAAGCCTACTATGTAAAATTTGAAACTCCTGAAGATTTGGTTAGTCCAATCTTAGAGGCCGTTAGGGTTGCATCAACCAGCGGTAAAGTCAAAAAAGGAACAAATGAAGCAACAAAGGCTATTGAACGTGGTACTAGTAAATTAATTGTAATTGCTGAAGATGTTGAACCTCCAGAGGTTGTAGCACATCTTCCAATTCTATGTGAGGAACAAGGTGCAGCATATGCATTTGTTCCAAGTAAATCAGAATTAGGCAAGTCATTAGGTATTGATATTACTTCAGCCGCTGCAGCAATTTTGGACGCTGGTGATGCACAACACATCGTCGACCAAGTTATCACTAAAATTGCTGAACTTAAAGGCGGTAAGACTGCAGAATGAGTGCAACTGAAGAAGTAGTAGAATCTCAAATTATTCAAATTGTTGGTAGAACTGGTATTGCCGGTGAAGTTATTCAAGTTAGAGTTAAAGTTCTTACTGGTAAGGATAAAGGAAGAATCCTTACAAGGAATGTAAAAGGTTCTGTTAGGATGAATGAAATCTTAATGTTAAGAGAAACAGAACGGGAAGCAAAGAAAATCAAATAGGTGATTATGAATGAGTCTTTTAGTTAAACCATGTAATTTTTGTGATAGACCTGTAGCTAAAGGTTCTGGAACAATGTTTGCTAAAAATGATGGAACTGTTTTGTGGTTTTGTTCAGCAAAATGTAGAAAAAATGCATTGGTTCTAAAACGTGATCCAAGAAAATTAAAATGGACTAAGAAATTCGTCAAAGGCGGAATTCGAAAGAATTAGAATTGTCTGAACAATCATTATTCATTGTAAAACCTGATGCTGTAGCTAGAAACTTAGTTGGGGAAGTTGTATGCAGATTTGAAAAAAAGGGATTCAAACTTTTAAAATTAAAGATGTTTACCTTTACTCAAGCACAAGCAGAGAATTTCTATGGCGTTCATAAAGACAAACCATTCTTCGGCGAACTAACATCATTTATCACGTCTGGACCAGTTGTAGCAGCTATTATTGAAGGTAATAATGCAATTGCTACTACAAGAATTATGATTGGCGCTACAAAATCTTTTGAAGCAGATCCTGGTTCAATTAGAGGCGACTTTGGATTGGGATTTAGTGAAAATATCATACATGCGTCAGATTCTCAAGAAAGTTTTGATCATGAATCGAGGGTAGCATTTGAGTGATTTGATTTGCAAATTCGTCAACCTATAGTTGCGGTTCTTGGACACGTAGATTCTGGAAAAACATCTCTGCTAGATAGAATACGTGGTACCGGTGTACAAGGTAGAGAGGCAGGTGGAATTACTCAACATATTGGGGCTAGCTTTCTTCCATCTGATACAATTAAAGAAATGTGTGGCCCGCTATACAAAAACTTAGAAAAATCTGAACATAAAGTTCCTGGAATATTGGTCATTGACACTCCTGGACACGAAGTGTTCACTAACCTTCGTTCTCGAGGTGGTTCAGCTGCTGATATTGCAATATTGGTAGTTGACGTTAATCGTGGATTTCAACCACAAACAAATGAAAGTTTAAAAATTTTACAAAGTAGGAAAGTTCCATTTCTTGTCGCGTTAAACAAATGTGATCAAATTTCTGGATGGAGAAAATCTGAAACTAAATTTATTTCACAGGCAATTAAAGAACAAGATGCATCTATACAAGCTGATTTAGATCAAAAACTCTATGATGTTGTAGGAACATTATCTATTTTAGGATACAAGTCTGAAGCATTTTACCGTATTGAGGATTTTAAATCTGAAATTGCTATAGTTCCTATCTCTGCACGTTCAGGTGTTGGAATTCCTGAATTGCTTAGTGTATTGGTCGGATTAACTCAGCAGTATTTACAACAAAGATTGAATCAAAATGAAAAAGAACCTCGTGGAATTGTACTTGAAGTAAAAGACGAAGTTGGATTAGGACAAACTGCAAATGTAATTCTAATTGATGGCACTATCAAAAAAGAAAATAGTATAGTTGTTGCAAAACGTGATGGTGTTATAGTTACAAAACCCAAAGCATTACTTTTACCAAAACCTCTTGATGAAATGCGTGATCCTCGAGATAAATTCAAACCTGTTGATCAAGTTGATGCAGCAGCAGGCCTAAAAATCGCATCACCTGATCTTGAGGGTGTTCTTCCTGGAAGTACTCTTTATGTAGCACAAAATACTGAAGATGTTGAAAAATTTACTAAACTTATTGAATCTGAAATGCAGTCTATGTTCATTGATACTGAGACTAATGGTATTATTTTAAAATGTGATACTATTGGCTCACTTGAAGCCATAGTTGAGATGTTAAAACGTTCTCAAGTTCCAGTAGCAAAAGCTGACATTGGACCTGTAAATAGGAGAGATGTAATTGAAGCCAAAGCCATCAAAGAAAAAGATAGGCATCTTGGAATTATTTTGGCATTTAATGTTAAGGTGTTACCTGATGCAAAAGAAGAATCTGAAACTAGTCATATCAAACTATTTGAAGATAAAGTAATTTACAGTTTAATTGATAAGTATAATGCTTGGGTTGAGGATGACTCTGCAAATGAAGAAGATGCAATGTTTGCAGAACTAACACCAATTTCAAAATTCACCTTTATGAAAGGAATGGTATTTCGTAATAACGACCCCGCAGTTTTTGGTGTACGTATTGATATTGGTAATCTAAAACATAAAATTCCATTTATGAATATGTCTGGACGAAAAGTAGGAAACATACATCAGCTTCAATTAGATAAAAAAACGGTATCTTCTGCAAAAGCAGGTGATGAGGTTGCATGTTCTGTTAAAGATGTTACAATAGGTAGACAAATTTTTGAAGAAGATGTGTACTATACATTCCCTCCATCACCTGATGCAAAAAAAATACTTAACAAATTTTTACACAAACTAAGTAGTGAAGAACAAGAAGTTTTTAACGAAATTGTTAGAATTCAGCGTGAAATAGAACCTATGTACGGCTACTAGTTTGAATGTTTTTTACAAATCATATGAATTCCAGGAGCTCCAACCGCGCCCATCATTTTATCTATGATTTTACCTGCTTTGAACATGATAAATGTTGGAATTGATTGAACTGCAAATTTTGTTGATATGTTTTGATTTTGATCAACATTAACTCTTGCAAATTTCACATTTGGATATTGTTTTTCAAGACTTTCAAATATCGGATGCATTGATTTACAAGGACCGCACCATTCTGCCCAAAAATCAACCAAAGTTAGATTTTCAGATGAAATAGTTTGTTCAAAATTAGAGTCGTTTAAATCAATAATTCCAGGTTCAACTTTCGGTTGTGGTTTTTGATTAATCATGGCCTCTAGTTTTTTTTGCATAATTTTTGCAATTTCTGGATCTTCAGACAACACGGTTCAATTTCTTTTTCTACTAAAAAATCTATATCTGAAAATTAATCTTTTAAGCCTTTAACTACAATTGCTTCAAATCTTCTTGATTTACAAATCGGGCATTGATCAATGTATTTTGTCAAGCTTACAGACGTATATGCAATTCCACAATCTCCACAAATTCGAAGATTTCTAGCTAATTTTCCCATATATTTGATGAAAAAGATTATGATTAAAAGTTAACCCTTGTAGGACATTACCAAAATTGCCACCATGGCTTTTCAATCATTTTTTGAACAATTGTGCATACGCCATTCATTAATTTTGTTCCCTCTCCACAAATTCCAAATTCTGGCTCTTCTAACCCAACTGCTTCATAGATCGAAGAATACTGTGAGTAGTTCTCATCAAACCATTCCTTGTAAGTTGGTTCATTGTTGTATCTATCCACATAACTTTGTGGATCTTTTGTTTGATCAACAAAGGAAGCCGGAATTTGTAATGGCTCTTCTAACCCAACTGCTTCATAGATCGAAGAATACTGTGAGTAGTTCTCATCAAACCATTCCTTGTAAGTTGGTTCATTGTTGTATCTATCCACATAACTTTGTGGATCTTTTGTTTGATCAACAAAGGAAGCAACTATAGATTTAGTTGGTTCTACTACTGGTTCAACCTTTGGTTCTACTACTGGTTCAACCTTTGGTTCTACTACTGGTTCAACCTTTGGTTCTACTACTGGTTCAACCTTTGGTTCTACTACTGGTTCAACCTTTGGTTCTACTACTGGTTCATCAAATGCTTTTTTTACCGTAATTGAAATGTTTTCTCTATCTTCTTTATCTCCTACAGTAACAATAATGTCAAAATTATAAATTACATCTTCAAAACTTCCATAAGATTTTGATGGAGTCCAAACAAATTTTCCCGTTACTGGATCAATTGTGGCACTTATTGGTGCATCTTCTAAAGTATAAACTGCGTTTATACTTGAACTATCGGTTATACTGGCTGTAAAAGTAATTGTTCTTTCTACTTCTACTATGTTATCTTGAATTGAATTTAATTGTAATACATGTTTTACTGGTTCTGAAACTTTGTTCCCATCATATTCAAGAGAAATAATTTTACCATTGTCTTTCTGAATTGTAAATGCTGTAAATTGATATGTGCCAATTATTGAAAAGAAATCATCTACATTTTTTGGTACTGTTTGAAATATTCCATCCGAGTTAGACATTGAACTTACTATCATACTTTCTTTTCCATTTGGATCCGTCATCAATACACTAACTAGTTGTCTTCCTTCATCCTCAGTTCCTACAAATACCAATCCTTCCTCATTTGTATAGAAATTTTTTTCAATTGAAAATTCAGATACTTCTGCATAAACTGGCACTAACATAATCAAAAATAATGATAATATTCCAAATCCAGCTAATTTTACTTGCATATTATACATTAGAAAGTTAATTTTTAAAAAACAAGCATAATTTTTTCCTGTTTATAGCAAATAATTATTCACAAACTTACAAATCCAGAAGGAATTTCATGTATACTTTCTCCTCATTTCTAATCACCATGTCATAAAATGTAGGTGCCTTTATCTCTACTTTGAAATTATGTTTTTTCAAATCAAGGGTCTCACCAAATGCTTTTGCCTTAATTTCATAAAAATTATTTTTTTCAATGCTAAATTCTATTCTTTTTATTGCAAATCCTTCAGTAATCAGAATAAATGGAATTTCTTCTAACCAGCTAAAAAGGAGATAATAGAGATCTTTACCTTGAGCTACAAATTCTTTATTTTCTACTTCTTCAACTTTATCTTGATCTAATGTTAAATTAATGACTGCGTCTGCTGCAACTAAAAATGCTTCTTTTAGATCTTTTGCATTAATTTCAATTATTGCATCTGTTGCATGATCTAGAAATCTATAACTCAATATTCTTTTTAATTTTCTCTAATTATTAATCTACACAAACCTGTTATTTTACAATCCCGTCACAATCTTTTAAAATTGGGGTGGATTTTCATTATTTTATGAAAGCAACTTTTTTTGACGGTAAACAAATGATTTTTGATAACAATTACCCTGATCCAAAATTTAATGAAACGCTAGTTCAAGTTAACTTGGCTGGAATTTGTGGAACTGACTTAGAAATTTTAAATGGATACATGAAATATTCTGGAATTTTAGGTCATGAATTTGTTGGAACCGTAGTGAAATCTAATAATCCTAATTTAATTGGTAAGCGAGTTGTAGGTGAAATTAATGCTGGTTGTACTAAATGTGATTTTTGTATTCGGGGAATGGAACGACACTGTCCATCGAGAACGGTACTTGGAATTTTAAAACGTGACGGAGCATTTGCTGAATTTCTTTCATTACCTGAAAAAAACTTACATGTAATTCCTGATTCAATTAGTGATGAACAAGCAGTATTTGTAGAACCTTTAGCAGCTGCTTTTGAAATTAATGAACAAATATCTTTGAAACCTGAATGGAATGTTGCAGTTGTAGGTGATGGAAGATTAGCTCAATTAATTATTCAAGTTATAAAATTAACCTGCTCTAACATTACATGTTTTGGTAAGCATCAAAATAAACTTGAAGGGTTAATTCAATCTGGAATTAAAATAAAAATTGGCATTGAATCTACTGATGAACAATTATTTGATCTAGTAGTGGAAGCTACAGGAAGTAATTCTGGATTCACTGATACGATGAAACTTGTAAAACCTCGTGGCACTGTAGTTTTAAAATCTACTATCGCATCACGAGAAAATCTTGACTTAACTTCCACAATAATCAACGAAATTACTTTAATTGGTTCTAGATGTGGACTGTTCAAACCTGCAATTGATGCACTTGCTACAGGCATTATTTCTGTAGATTCTATGGTTGATTGTACTTTTCCTTTGGATAAATTTCAGGATGCAATTGTTCATGCAAAAAAACCTGATACTTTGAAAGTTTTTTTAAAACCTTGATTTTTTTAAAACTCAATATCATCTCTTTCAAATAACTTGATTTCCCAATTATTGATATTTTGCACACCTAATGCTTAAAAAGATAAAATTTTTCACATTAAACATTTTAAGTCAATTCGAAAAGATTAGTTATATTGAATACTGCGGAAATTTCAATAATTTTACCTACTTACAATGAATCTAAAAATATTCGTGAAATTTTAGATCGTATTACGAAATCTTTTCCATCCCATTTGAAACTTGAAACTATAGTTGTAGACGATAATTCTCCTGATAATACTGCAAAAATTGCTGAAGAGTATTTTCATTCAATTAAAGAGAAATCCAGTCACACAATTAATGTAATTAAACGAAAAGCAAAAAATGGATTAAGTTCTGCAATTCTTAATGGAATTCAAGAATCCACCGCAAACACAATTGTAGTAATGGATAGTGATTTTTCACATCCACCAAATATTATCCCAAAATTAATTGACGCAATTAAACAAACTAGCTGTGATATTGCAATTGCTTCACGGTATGTGCATGGAGGCTCAATTCAAGGTTGGCCAATTAAAAGAAAATTAATGAGTAAAGTTGCCACTTTAATTGCAAAAAAAGGATTAGGAATTGAATCCCACGACCCGATGTCTGGATTCTTTGCTTTTAAGAAAAGTATTCTTAATGGATTAAAATTTGACGCACTTGGTTACAAAATGTTATTGGAAATTTTAGTAAAAACAAAAGGCGTTAGAATAGAAGAAGTCCCGTACACTTTTACTGATAGGGAATTTGGTTCTAGCAAACTTGACACTTCCACTATTTTTGATTATTTTAAATCTGTCTGGAAATTATACAAATATGGCCGAACAGTTGAAAATAACGAATCACGAACATCTGTTAAATTTCTTTCAAAGGCGGCAAGATTTTTTACAGTTGGATCTTCTGGATTGGCAATTAATTATTTCACATCGATGCTTTTTTCTTTAAATTCTGATATGTGGTATCTTCATGCCACTACATTTGGAATAATATTTTCAATCTCAAGTAATTTCTTACTAAACAAATATTGGACATTTGAAGATAGAGACTTTTCTCCAAAACGAACCATTATTCAATATGTTCAATTTGCTGGATTTAGCTCTATTGGGGCGTTAGTTCAACTTGGTATGGTTTACAATCTTGTAGATCAATGGAATGTTTCATACCCAATTTCATTAATTTTGGCAGTTGGGGTTGCAGCATTTGGTAATTTCTTATTAAATAAGCGATGGACTTTCAAAGAAAAAGTTTGGAGTTAGATTTTTTTAAATTCTTCAACAAATTTTGATATTTGTGCATAAAAATTAATTATTTCTTTAATCTTTTACTCGTAAGGTAATTTAGTGAGATTTTTTATAATAAAAAAATGGAGCCATTTGATTCATTTTTAATATTAATTGCAGATTTTTTAGGCCAGCATCTTTACGAAGGAATATTCTTTGCGGCCTTAATTGAAACTGTAATCCCGCCAATTCCAACTCTTGCGATATTTCCAACAGCTGGATTTTTGGCAGCACAACAAGGAATTTCTTTATCTGGTGTCATTCCGATGATTCTTCTCGGTGGTTCTGGTGCTACAATTGGAACAACCATTATCTACCTAATTGCATTAAAACTTGGACGTGCTGTTTTACTTCGATATTTAAAAAATTTTAGAATTTCTGAAAAAAAATTAGAACGTGTAGAAATATGGTTTGAAAAATATGGTGATAAGGCAGTTTTGATTGGAAGAATGGTTCCGGTAATGAGAGAGATGATTTCAGTACCTGCTGGATTGCTGAAAATGAAAATTCCTAAATTTGTTTTATTTACTTTTATTGGTTCGTGTATTTGGGCATCTATTACTATACTTGGTGGATATTATTTTGGTGAGGCCATGGGCCTTGTTAAATAAATTTGATTATAGATTTTTTAATTAATGATTACTGAAATATAATTTATTTATTTAAATTAATTTCATAAAATTTTATTTTTAATTTAAAAATTTCCTAATGTTTTTTGTTTTTTTCCTTCCCAAATTAATTCCCGCATACCTAAATTTTTTCCTAAAGTATTTGCAGTTGCAGGGCCAAATCCTTCAAAATGATTGTTAGCCATTACCATTGCAAGCGGAATGTCTGAAATTCCTGCTAATTTTTGTGCCCAATTTTTAATTAATTCTGATTTATTTTTCCTTATTGTGCCAAATTGATTGTCTGGAATACTCCTATCTCCAATTAATCTGACATAAAGATAATTTGATGTTATTGGCATTGGATTGTTTATGCCCTCTACTGCATTCCAGACAAGACAATGTTTTTTTTGTTTGAGATAATTCAAGGCTTCATCTGTAAACCATGATTCGTGTCTTCCTTCAATTGGATATGCAAAATCAGCAGGTAAAATATCAAACAGTTCTTCTAATCTGGGTTTTGCTTCTTCAAAACTTAATGATGGTGGTAATTGTAATACCAATGCTGAAATTTTTTCGTGAATTGGTATAAGTGATGTTAAAAATGAAAAAACTTCTGAGTTCACTTTTTCTAGTCTTTTTTCATGTGTGATGATAGATGGAAACTTTGCTGTAAATCTAAAATGTCTTGGTGTGCTTGTATTCCATCTTCTAACAATCTCTTGTGATGGAATTTTATAAAATGTAGAGTTTATTTCAGTGATGCTAAAAATCTGTGAATAGTATTTTAGCCATTCTGAATTTTTTAGATTTTTTGGATAAAAAGTTCCAGACCATCCTTGATAACTCCACCCTGTACACCCAATTTTAATTTCCATATTTTTTTATCTATATTCATCTCCGCAATCACCTATTACATCAAACAAATCATTTGCTTTTGCAGTAACTGCGGATATTAATAAAATATCATCCTGTTCTATTTTTAAATCAAAAACTTTGCCATTGTCTTCTATATGATCTGTAATTCCTAATCTTGCCCCAATTATTACTCCTGCTACTTGTGGTTTATCCAGAATGAATTTTGTAGCAATATTTGCAATGCTGCAATCGTGTTTTTCTGCTATTCTGTTTAAAACCTCCAGTAATTCTTGAAATAACTTCCACCCACCCCACGTGTCAATCATATTTTTGTATTTTTGTAAACTGGCTGTAGTTAAATCTGCTCTAGTTGGTTCATCTGTGTTAAGATATTTTTCTGAAAAAAATCCTCCTAACAATGTTCCATACGTAATAATTTGAATTTTATGTTTAATAAAAAATGGGATCATTATTTTTTCTGGTCTTTGATCTAAAATAGAATATTGAACTTGATTTGATATAATTTTAAAACCCTTTTCAATAATTATTTTAATCCTTTTAGTGTCAAAATTTGTAAGCCCTAAATTTTTTATTTTTCCTTCATTTTGTAATTTTGATAAGTGTTGTAATGCATCAAGATAACTTGAATCTTGATAGTCCCACCAGTGGAATTGAAGTAAATCAATACATT
>Ga0209263_1000191_pt1 | contig 45254 bp, 38 predicted proteins | sample SaaInlV_DNA_100m_FD_184684 | JGI IMG/M metagenome (GOLD analysis project Ga0209263, IMG submission 184684) | Marine microbial communities from expanding oxygen minimum zones in the Saanich Inlet - SI075_LV_DNA_100m (SPAdes) (version 2) | ecosystem: Environmental > Aquatic > Marine > Unclassified... | reverse complement strand
ATCAAAGCTCGTCAGGTAGCAGCCTGTTGGATTGGCTTCGGGGACGCGGGGAGGGTCCACCGGGAATGGGAATTTGACGTTGGTGTAGATCGGTTTGTCGAACCCCTGTGTCTGCCAGTTACCGGGGACCTGGATATCTGAAGAATCAATGAGTTCTGTTGGCCAGGAGTCCGGGACCATCAGAGGGTTATCGAACAGACGGAATTGCCAGGTACCGTCCAGACTCAGTTCGCTGGTACTTTCTCCGTTTCCCAGTGCCGATTGCTCATCTCGCCAACTGTGCAGTGGGCTATGAGACGGCAGGCGGTTCAGAGAGGTCACTTCCTGTGTCTGCCAGAATTTTGTATAAAGGAAGTTCATCTGTTGAAACTAGCGGCCTTTTGATCTCGTAGAGTTGAACAGAAAGTAGTCGTTGGCTATGCCATAAGCCTACACTAACGGGCTCAGTTACTGGACTTAATATGATTACACAACCAGAAGTACCCTTTAGCCTAAAGGACATAACAGTGGATTGGTTTACGGTGGCGTTGCGTGAGAGCGGCATTATTAAGGATGAGGAGGTCGTCAGTTTTACGCATAAGGTTATCGGCGAAGAAGCCGGGTTTAACGGCGAGGTTGCCATATTCAAGCTGGAGTATTCTGGCCAAAGTAGCGGTGCGCCGAGCTCTATGGTCCTTAAAATCCCTACCGCATTGAAAAACCGTACGCTTGGTCAAACCATGGGCCTGTACGAGAAAGAAATCAGGTTCTATAGAGACCTCGAATCTTCGGTCAATATCCGAACTCCTTGCCACTACTACAGTGCACTCGATGTTGCGGATGATCCTGATGTTGTCCTGGAGAGGCTGACGGGTCTCAACAAACTGCCCATGTGGTTGATCGCCATTCTGTCCGTCATTGCCAGCTGGGTCATCAGCTTTACGCCTAGACGCTATGCGTTGCTAATTGAAGACCTGAGCGGCTACCGGTTAGGCGATCAGGCGGCGGGTTGCTCTGAAGAAGATACGAAACATGTTCTGACTGCCATGGCAAAACTTCACGGTCAGTACTGGAGCAGCAAAGAACTTGCGGGCATGAGTTGGATCGCGCCGGTGGCAGCTACCAGTAAGATTATTCAAATGATGTATTTGCAAAATGTAGGGAAGTTCATCTCGGCAAATAAAGACACATTATCGGAACGTCAGCTGCAGTTGACGCAATGGTTTAAGGATAATGGAGAGGCGCTGACAGAAAAACTGGGGGAGGAATCACCGACGCTGCTGCACGGCGACTTTCGGTTGGATAATATCTGCTTCGATGATGCGAAAGGCGAAATAATATTGTTCGATTGGCAGACAATGTCGAGCGGGCCCAGCGGGCTGGATATGGCTTACTTTTTGAGCGCTGCATTACCGGTTGGAACCGGTGAGGAAAAGATAAACGAGCTGATCAACATCTATCATGAGGCGTTAAAGATGGCGGGCGTAGAGGTTTCGGCAGCCAGACTCCGGTGGCAGTATGAGATGGGTATGCTGGCAACGCTACAGAGGATTATACCTGCTGCTCACACGGCGCAGCTTGATCTGGGTTCCGATCGAGGACCCCAGATGATGCAGGCCTGGCTTGACAAGATATTCGATAAGGTCAAGCACGTGCAGTTTGAAACGATCCTTGATCGTATACCCGATTAGTTCTGTTTCGGGTGGCCGTTCTTCATCGGGTACCTGATGATCTAAAGCCAGACCTCAAGATTGTTCTGCCTTCCGATTTCCCGGGACAGTTTCATCTTCAGGATGTCAGTCATTTGACAGGCATCGAGTAGTGATGTGACTTCGTCCTGTTGCTGTTTATCCAGCGATTCAAATTCATCCTGAACACGCTTTAACAGATAGAACCTGAAGGGCTGTGCCAGCGCATTGATGGTAACGCCTCTTAGTTGGAAGTTGGCCATTCCCACACCTCGTGCGCATTCTGTTCCCGATTCCAGATTGTCTTGTTGGCTGATCCAGCTGTTGATACAGGCGGCAGCTGCCTGGGTTTCGGGAACGAAATCTATGGCGAGATGTTTCAACACATTCACCAGGGATGACGGAATTTCATCCGAGGCCAGGTACTCACCATCCTGGGTCTCGAATTCACCAACATCGTGCTCGGGCCTGTTCATCCGTTCGACCCACCGGAAGACATGGATTGCATGTTCCTGCATCAGGGAAAGCGGTTTGGGATCACGACCCAGGTGTGCGTACAAAGGTGCAAGCATCCCAAAGTCGGCAATGGAAGGTTTGCCTCCTAAAAGGTAAGGATGCTCCGAGAAGTGGCTATCAAGAACTTTCAGTAACTCGATGTAGAGCATTTCGATGGTGTCGAATGTGTCAGGCTCTGCGCCGAAAGCCTGCCCGGCGCCGCGCATCCGGTTCATCGCCTTAGCGGCTCTTTCCTCACGGCCAGGCCCTCGGGGCATGGCCGTCTGGAAGTGAAACCGGAGGAATTCCAGGTTTTGTTCCGGAAAGTTCCAGCGGTAGTGCATGGCGGGACGAAGCAGGCCCTCTGCACCGATAACATCGAGCAGTCTGTTGATGACTCTTTGCTTTGGTGTGCCTGGAGAAAAACCATGACCAGTTTTGGTCTCGAAGTGATCGATGATGGCAACGCCATCCCGGATAATCTCTCCATCGGGCAATTCCAGGGTAGGCATACTCTGCCTGTCGCCAGCCGCTGGTGCGACGTTCTTTATATAGTGTTCCGTAATTGGCATCGTTTCGCGATAAGGAACATGGGCTTTGATGAGATAACTTCTTGCCCTCCCCGTAAAGAGAGAGAACGGCGCGCCGTAGAGGATTGCTATAGTCAAATGGAGTCCTTCTTCTAGTTTGGCCAGTAGATGTATTCGTCGCCGTCTTCATATTCCTGGCCACCATGCTTATCAATCAGTTGGGGCGAGTTCAGGAAGCTGGGCCACAGGGGGTCAGCCTGTTCGGCGTTGTGCGCCGCCAGCAGTGCTTCGAGTTTACGGACGGTTTCCGGTTCGCTTTGCGCAAGATTGTTCCGTTCCGTTGGATCTACTGCAAGGTTGAACAACCACCGTTTATCTGGCCTGCCAGCGCGAATTAACTTCCAGCCATTGTGCAGCACAGACTGGTGATGCCCTTCTCTCCAGAAAAGGGTCTCATGAGGTTTGCTCGACGCCTCACCTCTGACATGGGGTATAAGGTCTACACCATCATACTTCACATTATCAGGCGTGGTGGCGCCAGCGGCTGCGGCAATAGTATGGAACAGGTCGATATGGTGCACGGGATCAGTGAACCTGGAATTGGGCTCGATCTTCTGCGGCCACTTCGCCATAAAAGGCACGTGCGTTCCGCCTTCAAAGTGCGTCAATTTCCACCCCCGGTAAGGTTTGTTGATGTCGGGGAGCCCGATATAACCTGCGCCCCCGTTGTCACTGGTGAAAATGATGAGGGTGTTGTCACTGAGCCCAAGCGCTTCGAGTTTATCGGTGATCATTCCCACGCTACGGTCAAGCGAATGAATCATCGACGCATAAACCCGAAGCGTGTGATCTTCTAAGTGTGAGAATTTGTCGTAATCTGCACGGGTTGCCTGCAGTGGGTTGTGAATACCCCAGTGTGCCAGGTAAAGAAAGAACGGTTGATGCTGGTTTTTCTCAATAACTTTGACGGCTTCATTGGTGTAGTAGTCGGTAAGGTAGCCGTCAGGCTGGAAGCTTTGTGAATTGTTAAACTGGCTTTCGTAAGTGGCGACTGCCCAGACCATTTCCTCTATAACATCTCCCTCGCGTTTTGCGTTGACAACATCGGGATGGTCCGGTGGCAGGTACGAAAGGCCCTTCATATACAAACTGTCATCGAATCCTTGATTTTGAGGTCCATCTGCTGCGCCGAGGTGCCATTTACCAATATGGGCGGTGTAGTAGCCAGCCTCCTTCAGCACTTCCGCGATGGTGATTTCGGAATCTGGCAGTACCAGTTCTTGCATTGGAGGAAGGGATTCTGCCATTTCGTGGTCTATCGATGCCAACAGAGCAGGCTGTTCTATGTCCTGGGTCCATTGGGCAATCGTTGCGACAGTGCTAAATACAGGGGTGAACTCGAACCCGAACCGGGTTGAGTAGCGCCCGGTGAGAATACTCGCGCGGGAAGGTGCGCAGATTGCGTTGGCGGCGTAGCCATTGTCGAATCTGGCACCTTGTTCAGCAATAGCATCGATATTGGGTGTCATCAAAGAACCATCAGCGGCGCCACCGTTATAGAGCGATATATCGTTGAATCCCATATCGTCGGCGAGGATAAGAATGATATTGGGCGGTCGTTCGTTGATAGGTGTGCTGGCTTCTGCGGGGCCGTCTGGCCAGGCAGTAGGTACATTGTCGCGGATAGGGTTTGCCATGCCTCGAATCTTCGGCACGACAGATATCAGGATATCCAGTCGATACTGCCAGGCAAGTGTGCCGGTTAGTAGTAATGTGATTGCGGCGATGCTGAGCGTCTTTTTCATGTCAGACCTGAATAGCTGTAGTTTGGAACAAAAAAAGGAAGTGTACGAAAATAATTAATGATATGCATTATAAATAATGACAGGCAATCACCCTTTCTACATAATGTGGAAAATTGAAAATGGAGCGAGGATAGATGAAAACTGTAAGGACCGATGAGACGCGGTTCGCTAATTTGCCGGGTTATCCGTTTGAGCCCAATTATATCGAGATTCCCGATGGTGAGGGTGGGGCCCTTCGCATGCATTACCTGGATGAAGGCGTCGGTGAGGTGATTCTGTGTCTGCATGGGCAGCCGTCGTGGTCATACCTCTACCGAAAAATGATTCCTATTTTCAAAGACGCGGGGTACAGGATTATTGCACCGGACATGATCGGGTTTGGTAAATCGGATAAGCCAACCGAGCGGGACAACTACACCTATGCCAATCATGTGGCCTGGGTCCTGGCGCTGATCGAAGCACTGGACCTGCAGGGCATCACATTGGTCTGCCAGGACTGGGGTGGGTTAATCGGTCTGCGGGTCGCTGCGGAAAACCCTGGCCGTTTTGCCAGAATAGTCGCTGCCAATACAGGGCTCCCGGATGCGAAGGGTGTCCCGGATGACAAAATAGGAGACGCCAGCGATCAGATGCGCGTCTACTACGAAAGCCTGCCCGTTCACGCGAATGTGCCGGAAATGTTTATGGCCATGGCGGGCGATACGTCGGGGATGGGATTTCTGCATTGGGTGAAGTTTTGCGGTGAATCAGATGGATTCTCGCCGAAGGATGTTCTGGCTATGAGTCTTGGAGACACCTTGACCGCTGAAGAGCAGGACGCCTACGGTGCACCTTTCCCAGACGAAACTTATCTGGCCGGGGGTAGGCAGTTCCCGTCGCTGGTACCGATTATTCCGGACAACCCGGCCATCGGTGCAAACCGGGCCGCATGGAAAGTGCTCGAGCAATGGGATAAACCTTTCCTGACGGCATTTTCAGATTCCGACCCTGTCACCGCCGGTGGCGAAGTCAGGTTCCAGGAATCGGTACCCGGTGCCAAAGGCCAGCCCCACATAACGATTCAAGGAGCGGGTCATTTTCTGCAGGATCAGGCCCCAGAGGAACTCGCAGCAGCGACCATTAAATTGATTGTTGGTAATCCAGCCTGATACGGTACTTAAATTTAAGAGGAGATGTCCGTGATCAACAAAATCTTAAGAGTAGTAACCGTGCTGCCGGGCATTCTATTTGTCGTGATCGGTGTTGGTTGGGTTGTTGACCCGGCTTCAGCGGCAACCGGAGTCGGCATGCCACTGCTTGAAGGCGTTGGTCGCAGCACCCAAATCGGGGATCTGGGTTCCTTCTTCCTGACAATGGGTTTGCTGATCCTGGTTGGGGTGACGACACTCGAGCGAGTCTGGTTCTACCCGCCCATGATGCTTCTTGGTCTGGCTGCCATCTTTCGTATTGTTTCCTGGCTGGTTCATGGCGCAGCGCTCGCAGGTAGCATGATAGCGGTGGAGGTTATCGTTACGGCGCTGCTATATGTGTCAACCATTCGTCTTTGTGAAAAACGCAGCGAGTGAAGCGAATCCCGACGAGATCCCTGAAATCTTCGGCTTTGGCACTACCGGCCTTTCTTTTCCTGACTTTTCTTTTCCTGGGTATGGACGCAGGGGCAGTCAAGGCGGCGCAACAGCCAAATATTATCCTGATCCTCGCCGATGACCTGGGCTTCACCGACATTGCCCCTTATGGAAGTGAGATCAGTACACCCTCACTGACTGCGTTAGCAAACGAAGGTATCCAGTTTACCAACTACCATACGGCGGCCAGTTGCGCGTCTTCAAGAGCAATGTTGTTAACGGGCGTGGACAACCACAGGGCCGGAGTGTCAAACATCCCTGAGGCAATCCCGCCGGGCCTAAGCGCCTTTGATAACTATCGGGGAGTACTCGGTAATAATGTCGTGACAGTAGCGACCCTGCTGGAAGACGCGGGATACCATACCTATATGGCGGGTAAATGGCATTTGGGAAAAGAGCGGCATCAGTTACCCAGTCGCCGGGGCTTTGAGAGGACTGTCGCAATGGCTGATACCGGCGCCGACAACTGGGAGCAAAAACCTTATATCCCAATCTATAAAAAGGCCAACTGGTTTGCAGATGGCGAGGAAATGGAGCTACCGGAAGATTTCTATTCGTCCCGGTTTCTGATCGACAAGACGATCGAGTTTATTGATTCCAACCATGAAGATGGCCAACCGTTCTTTGCCTATGTGCCTTTCCAAGCTGTGCACATACCGGTTCAGGCGCCACAGGACTTTATTGATCGGTATATGGGGGTTTATGACACTGGCTGGGAACAGCTGCGGCAAGACCGGCTGGCGAAAGCGGTTGGCCTTGGTGTCGTGGGTGAAGGGACCGAGATGGTAGACATGTCGACAACGCAGGACTGGGATGCGCTGCCCGATGACAGGAAGCGCTACGAGGCTAAACGTATGGCGGTCTATGGTGGAATGATTGAAGCGATGGATTTTCACATCGGGCGCTTGATCGAGCACCTAAAAACTACCGGCCAGTATGAAAATACGCTGCTTATTTTTACATCAGACAATGGCACCGAGGTAAGTGGCCCAACTGATCCCGGCAGGGTGCAGGCTCAGATTTTCCTTAGGAATCAAGGCTACACGTCTGAGTATGAAACGCTGGGTTTGAAAGGTAGTTTCAATTCAATTAGTCCCAGCTTTGCAAGTGCGTCTGCTTCACCGCTGGCATTCTACAAGTTCTACGCCGGGGAAGGTGGTCTGCGAGTTCCCCTGATTATTGCAGGACAATCTGTTCTGAATAAGGGTGAGCTGAATCACGCCTTATCTCATGTGACGGATATCACACCAACTATTCTGTCCCTGGCTGGTGTCAAAGCCCCGGATGGACGTTTTGGCGGACGGCCCATCGAAGCGATGATTGGTCGCGACCTGATGCCCATAATCAGAGGCGATGTTGAGCGAGTTTATGCGGAAGATGAAACCATTGGTTACGAAGTCGGCGGGAATGCAGCGCTGTTCCGCGGTGATTACAAAATTGTTATGAACCGGGCTCCGGTCGGTGACAGGCAATGGCACCTTTATAATATCGTTTCCGACCCTGGAGAGACCGAGGACCTGGCAGATGCAATGCCAGAACGTATGCAGCTCATGTTACGGGCATACGATCAGTATGTGCTGGAAAATGGTGTTTTACCGGTTCCAGTTGATTACAAGCAGGTTTCTCAGGTGGGTATCAATGGACTCCGTGAAATATATGGCAAGCAGATGTTGGTGCTCCTTGTATCCATGCTCATTCTGGTGATTTTTCTTGTGGTAGCCCGCAGTATCACCCGGCGCTGATGCCACCCCTCACAGCCCAATCTTTGAGTGCGGGTTGTCTCAGTAACATGCTGTTACAGTAAAGCGTGCTAGCTTCCTGGTTCCCCAACCCGGATCATGCGCTTACCGCGGTTCTCTCCGGCTAACAAACCAATTAAGCCGCGGGGTGCGTTTTCAAGGCCGTCGATAATATCTTCGACCACCTTCAATTCAGCCTGCTTCGCCCACATAGAAAGGTCATGGTAAGCATCGTTATCCAGGTCCCGGTAGTCAGAGACGATGAAACCTTCCATTCTTAATCGTTTGGTGACCAGCAAGCCAGGTACGCCAAACGGGCCAGCGCTGGGTTTGCCGTCATACATCGAAACGGCGCCACAACAAGAGACTCGTCCTTTCATCTTCATCGCGAACAACGCGGTTTGGAGTATGTCACCGCCGGTATTATCGAAGTAAACATCCACACCATCTGGTGCGACTGCTGCTAGCTGGTGGCGCAGTGGTGCGCTTGTGTCCTTGTAATCGATGCAGGCATCAAACCCCAGTTCATCTACAACCCACCGGCATTTTTCTGTGCCGCCAGCAATACCAATAACCTTTGCACCTTTGATGCGCCCGATCTGGCCAACGATCGAACCAACTGAACCGCCCGCGGCAGAGACGAGCAGTACTTCGCCCGCATGAATGCCGGGGACATTAATCAGGCCGTGATAGGCAGTCAATCCCGCGACACCGAGCAGAGATAAGCTGTGGCTAAGTGGCCCGTCGTGATCTTTCACGGGTGTCAACTGGTGTCCGGGTATCACGGCATATTCCTGCCAGCCGAGGTCACCTGACACGATTTGTCCAACCTTGAAACGATCAACATTTGATTCAACGACCTCTGCGATCCCTCCGCTCGACATCACCTGCCCTGAACTGAGCGCGCTTCGATAGGTTGCTCCCTGCATCCAGGCACGGTTCGCAGCGTCCTGGGAGAGGATAAGCGTCCTGACAAGCACCTCATCCTCACCGGGTGAGGCCAGTTCTATTTCATCCTGGGTGAAATGTTCTTCGGTCAATTTGCCTGTTGGGATTTCGGAGAGGAGAATTCGTCGATTTGTTGCCATGAGTCTGGGTCGCTTGAGCTTAGGGTGTGCCTAGAGTAAACCTTTTTCTAAACCAGCGAAAATACTGAAAGCGATGACCAGGGGATCTATGGCCATTCGAATAGTGTTGTGACGCATAGTGTTTCGCTGTCTATAGCCGCGCACGGTCGCTAGATGCCTTTAGGTCTGGTGCTATTTCGAACGTTTTTTCCAGAGAAGTGAATCAAATGGAATCCTGAATCCCGATAGAGTGTTGTACCCTGTGGGCTTTACGGAATTCGTTCTACGGTGTTTGAAAAAGTCAGTGTGGTTTTGCAGATGCCGGTCGCGCCAGTAATTGCCGCAGCGCTTGTCGGTGCAGGCGTGCAGGCTAACGGCAAATGCCCTTCACCGACGAAAAGACCCGATGTCTGGTCAAGGCCAATCCAGCCTGCCCCGGGGAGAAACACCTCTGCCCACGCATGAAGGTCAGTGAAGTCGCCGTCGGACCCGCAGGGACGACCGAGAGACTTGCTGTCTGAGCCTAGCTGGACCAGGTAGCCAGAGACAAATCGAGCTGCCAGCCCCAGGTGCCTGAGTACTTGTATTAATAGCCAGGCGCTGTCACGACAGGAACCCCGTTTTAGTGTGAGTGTTTCCTCACAGGACTGAATGCCTTCTTCCAGGCGGCGTTCATATTCAACGTACTGTTGAATATGCTGGTTGATCTCGATGAGGAACGGAACGACCGCCATTTTTTGGCGATCGATGCCTCTAACCCAGGCCACTAGCTGCTTTCCGCGTTCACTAACTTTCAGGTAAGGGGCCAGGTCATCTTTGAGTAACGGGTCATAGTCAAAAGGGAAAGTTTCCGCTGACTCTTCCAGAAAGAAATCGAACGGGTTGATCACTGCCAGTTCAGCGACAAGCTCGACGTGCAGTTTGAGTGACCGACTTTTTTCGGGGAATACAAACCGGGCAAGGTGGTTCCCGAAGGGATCCTGTTGCCAGTTAACGAAATGATTCTCCGGCTCTACTTTTAAAGAGTAAGACTTAATCGGTGTTCGGCAATGAGGGCCAGGGCGAAGTCTTACCACATGCGGGTGTATCGGCACAGGTCTGTCGAATTCGTACTCAGTGTTATGTCTTATCGCTACCTGAATCGCCACGCAGAGTCACTCCTGAACAACCATTGTCACGCTAGGACGAACTCTCTCTGGATGACCCGATTGCTTCAGTCTCCTTGTCCCAGGTAGCACTCCACGCGACCGGTGGTAGCTTTTTGAAGGAGTCCTTGAGTGATTGATCCCAGTTTCTTTTTAACTGCCTCAGATATTCACTGTCTTCTTCGAAACGGTAGTATTTTCCCGATGCAAGAGAGTCTCGCGGGTAGATGGACAGTTCAATAGGTGGCCCCACTGACAGATTACTGCGTATGGTGGAGTCCATCGATACCAGAGCGCACATTGCCGCAGTTTCCAGACTCACGTCAGGGGTAAGAATCCTGTCGAGTATCGGTTTGCCATACTTGCTTTCACCGATTTGCAGGTACGTTGTATCAGCGGAGGTTGAAATATAATTTCCCTGCGGGTACACCATATAGACCGCCGGTTTATGATCCAGGATCTGCCCGCCAATAAGGAAGTAGGATCGCGCATTGACGCTGGGATCTGTCTTTTCCTGTTCAGCTGTGCTGATTTCGCCGAGGTATTCGGCGACTTCCGTCATATGTTCCATGGTCAGAATATTGTGATTGCTGGACTTTTTGATGTCCTTTTTGATGTGGTTGATAACGGATTGTGAGGTTGCAAGGTTACCGGATGTCAGTACGGTAAATTGCTTCTGCCCTGGGATGCCGAACTCGTACATTTTGCTGTAGGTACTGACCATATCAACCCCCGCGTTGGTTCGGGAATCCGAAACAAATACGAGGCCAGAATCAGTTGCGATGGCGAGGCAATACGTCATTTTTTGAGTACCGGGTTGTAACAGTAAAGATGGCGCTATGTTGTGGGTTGTGGCCAAGGAGTGTCAAGCTCAATCACTTTTATAATTGGCTGCTGACAGAGACCTTTGTGAAAGCCTCACAGGTCATGTAAAACAGCAGTTCTGGGAGACAAGCGCGCAACAATGACGGGTATCGCAGGTCTCTTCGGCTATGCACAGTAGTGATGAAAAACAGTTGATTGCAGTAATTGGGTAAACTGTTGTACTTGGTTTTACGGTGGTAACAGCATGTCAGACAGTAACAATCACAGCAGGGATGGTGATGACTTATGGATGCGCACCAAGTTTGGTCCGCATTCCAGTCGGCTTACGGTAATAATGGGGCATCGTAACTTCCGGCCGTTGTTTCGGTTTGTACTCATTCTGGCTGGTCTTGTCACCAGTTACGCGGTTCTTTTCCAGCTATTGATGGCCTATGAGGGGCAACAGCATTCGATAGTGACTGGTTTTTATTGGACCTTATCGACGATGTCGACCCTGGGCTATGGTGATGTTCGATTTATCACCGACCCGGGCCGCGTGTTTTCGATTGTCGTACTGCTGTCAGGTATCGTTTTCATGTTGGTGTTGCTGCCATTTATCTTCATTGAGCTTTTTTATGAGCCCTGGATGGAAGCGCGGGCGGCCGATCTGATACCCAGAAGTGTACCGGAGGACATGAATGACCATGTGATTCTGACCTTGTACGGGCCGGTCGCATCCGTACTTATCGAGAAGCTGAAACACTTCAACTATCCGTATGTCGTTGTTCTGCCCGATGTAGAGCAGGTTGCCGAATTGGTTGAGGCTGGAATAAATTCGATGCTGGGGGATCTCAATGACCCGGAAACCTGGGAGAAAGCCAGGGTTGAACATGCCGCATTGGTTGCAACGACCCGTAACGATATCGACAATACCTCAGTGGTGTTTACGGTTCGGGGCATTACCGATAAAACGCCGGTTGTTGCTACGGCGCGGTCTGCAGACTCGGGCCAGATATTGAAACTGGCGGGCGCCAATAGGATTCTCGACCTGACTCGCCTGACCGCTGAATCCCTGGCGCGACGGGTATCGGGCGGTGCCAAGATCTCTCATGTGATAGGTAAAATCGATGATCTGTTGATCGCAGAAGTGGATTCGGGCAGGACGTCCCTGATTGGCAAGAGTTACGTTGAAGCCCAGCGGTTAACCAGTGTCAGCATTGTTGGTTTCTGGGCGCGCGGCAGCTTTGAGATTGGTCAAGCGGACAGCATGATCAGGGAAAACACGTTACTTGTCATGGCCGGCTCCCGCCAACAGCTCAAGGAGTTTGACGCTGGTTTTAAGGCCGAGGCTGTGCAACCCCACTCGAATCCCGTCATTATCATTGGTGGTGGCCGAGTCGGTCGGGCAAGTGCAGCCGCTTTGAAACGGCGTGGTGTGGAATATCGTATTGTTGAGAAGTCGGAGGAACGATTGCGTGAGCCGGAGATATACATTCATGGCTCCGCTGGTGATAAGTCTGTACTGCAACTGGCGGGTATTGAAACCGCGCCATCGGTCATCATTACGACGGCTGACGATGAAACCAATATATACCTGACCATTTTTTGTCGATTGCTTCGCCCCGATATCCAGATCATCTGTCGCACAACTTTTGAGAGAAACCTGGCAGCAATGCATCGAGCGGGTTGTGATATGGCGCTGTCTTATACCTCTCTGGGTGCGAATGCTTTGTTTAATCTTTTGCACCGGGTTGACCTGCTAATGATCGCGGAAGGGCTGGATGTGTTCAAAGTGCCGGTGCCAGAAGAGCTAATGGGTAAAACGCTTGCGGAGGCTGATCTCAGGCAACGGACAAACTGCAGCGTCATTGGCATTGACAGCCAGGATAAAACAACGACTAATCCAGGGCCCGATTACAGATTACCGGAGGAAGGTGAGATCGTGCTGATTGGGACACCCGAGAGTGAAGCGAAATTCCTTAAACGCTATCCCGGGTCCTAGACTCAGTTCGATCTGTTCGGATGCGATTGCAAAGAATCCAAAGAATCCAAAGAAACCGGAGAAATCATAAGAGTTGACGCGGAGTGCGTATCTCTGGTTTGGTAGCTATCTCAACCTGAGGGGGATTCTTATGGATCTGGAAGAACGAGTAACCCGGATTGAAGATCTGGAGTCTATCAAGCAGCTGAAAGCCCGTTACTGTGAGATTTGCGATGATGACCACAATCCTGACCTTATCACCGCGATCTTCACACCTGATGCGGTGTGGGAGGGAGAGGGAATTGGTCGAGCGCAGGGCCACGACGAGATTCGCACTCTGTTCGAAGGATTTCAGAAAGCCATTAAATTTTCGCAACACATGGTTCAAAACCCTATCATCGAGATTGATGGGCCCGCTGCATTGGGTCGATGGTATTTTTTTGGTACGTTTAAGTACTACAAAGGTGACCAGGCTCGTTGGCAAGCGGCGAGGTATCATGAGAAGTACCAGAAAATCGAAGGTGACTGGTTTATCAGTCATCTGAAGATTATGCCACCGGTCATGAGCGTAAAATACGAGCAAGGCTGGTAGGCTCTTAATATTGAAACCAACCCTCAATAGCCGAATACTGACGCTTCAGTTATCCAGGATAAAAGGATGAGTACATCAAACTGGCAACCGGCGCCGGATTTACGCCGTGAAGAAATTGGCTTTAGCTTTCGGGGTATTAAGTATCTTGGTCATATTGTCGCCCCGGATGAGTCGTTAGGTCCGAGGCCGCTGGTGCTGGTAATACATAATTACCAGGGGCTCAAATATTTTGATATTGATGTGGCGGAATATTTGGCAAGGCTGGGGTACGTCGGGCTCGCGATTGATATGTATGGCGATCTTGTTCCTGCCGATGAGAGAACCTGGCCGGCTGACGCGTCCAGGATTGAGGCATTCCAGGAGAAATGTTTTAAGGGAATGGTCGCCTGTGATCACGATTTTGAGTTCTTCCGTGCGTTACTGGGTGAATGGCTTGATCTTGGTCTGTCCCACGTGACCGTTGACTCGTCGGTATCGGCGGCGGCGATTGGTTACTGTTTTGGTGGAGTAGCGGTTCTGGAGGCAGTGAGGGGTGGGCTGGATTTTTCCGGTGTGGTGTCTTTCCACGGGTTATTGCAAACCGGAGAAGATGGCAGTCCTGCGATGTTTGGTGTAGAGAGGCCCCCGGTCAAACCCTGCGACAATGCCCATAACGTCAATACTATTGTCCTGATTGAAAACGGTAAAGATGATCATCTGGTTTCTGATGAAAGCAAACAGCGTTTTTATGAGGAAATGGATGAAGCAGGGGTTTCGTGGATATTTCACGATTATGCAAAAACGCCTCACGGGTTTGCACTACCCGAAAGCCTGGGGCCCCCCGGGCATCTGCATGAGGATGCTGATCGCCGCTCGACCATGAGCATGCTAAATTTATTCAGGGAGATCTTCCCGGGAGTTCCCCAGAACAGTGTGAGTCACAATGCAGCGGGTACCAGCATTCCAACCTGATCGAGACTAGAAAATTACCAGCAACTCACGGTAAAACGATGTTAAAAATGACCCACGCTATCTATCGGGTGTCGGATGTCGACATTGCACAGCAGTTTCTCAGGCGTGTTTTAGGGCTGTTGGTTACTGCCGATGAGCTAACGGTTACCGGTGAGAGGTTCCTCACCATGGGCTCTGAATCATTTGGTGTTGAGCTGCAGATTGTTGAGTTTGCTGCGCAAGATGAGATAGCGACGCTAAAAAAATCCGCAGGTGTTGTGGATTTTATTCTTCAGCCAGCTGATGTGGTCGCTTTCATGGCGATGGTGGAGGACGAGGGCTTAACCATTCACCGAGAGCCGATCGAGACGCCGTATGGAATCACCGCGATTTTCGAAGATCCCTTCGGGAACCTATGGGACGTTGTCCAAAGGGCAGACAGCTGATGCGTGTCGGCCATGTTAGAGTCCATTCAATAATACGGAGTCATCGCTTGATCTATAAACCTGGTTTTACCTTCCTTTTGCCTGGGCTTTTAATGCTTGTCGCCTGTACTGAACCTGTGCCTGATGTCATGGAGCCACCAACCGCAGTTAGCCCGAGTGCGAAAGAGGTCCACCAGCGCGCACTGGTGCTTGATGCCCATGCGGATATCGAGATCCCCGGCCAGGAATCCCGGTATGCCGGCGCGGATGGTCGTTCACAGGTCGCGCCAGATAAAATGCGGGACGGCGGGGTGGATGCAGTGGTAATGGCCGTTGCCGTCGGGCCCGGGCCAAGAGATGCGCAGGGGTACGCTGAGTCGCGGGCCAAAGCGGAAGAAGAACTCGCCGCGGTAATAAAGCTAACAGAGGATCCATCTAACAATCTGGTCCTGGCTCGTTCGGCGGAGGAACTGGTAGGCGCCCATAGCAGTGGCAAGGGTGCACTCATTCTCGGGTTTCAGAATGCAAGGATCCTTGGCACTGACGTTACTGTACTGGATAGTTTCTTCAACGCTGGTGTTCGAGTGTTTGCGCTAACGCACATGGGTCACAATGATTTTGCTGATTCGTCGCGGCCGATTTACATTGCGGAACAAGGCGCTCATGAACCAGTAGAGGAGCACGGCGGCCTGTCGGAGCTTGGTAGGTCTGCGATCAAACGGATCAATGAGCTGGGTGGGATCATTGATGTATCGCAATTATCACGAGCGGCGACGCTTCAGGTTTTGGCCCTGTCCAGCGCCCCTGTTATTGCCAGCCATTCCAACGTCCGGCAACTATCAGATGTGAGTCGAAACCTTTCTGATCAGGAAATCGACGGGATAGCGAAAAGTGGTGGGGTGATACATGTGGCCCCTTTTAGGGGATACCTGTTTGACTCCACCGATAAAGTCCTGGATGACCAGATTCGCACCGTTCGTCGTGTCGCGGGTATCGAAGAAGACTATTACTATCCCTTTGAGTTGTACTGGGAAATAGACGACGTGGAAATACAGAAAGCGTTCCTTGGGTCCGTCAGTGAGCTACTGGGGCCAGGAAAGATCGACGACATGCTGAACCACCTGGATTACATTGTTGAGCGAGTCGGGGTTGACCATGTGGGGATCGGTACTGATTTTAATCACGGTAGTGGTATAGAAGGTTTTGCTGATGCTAGTGAAGCACTGAATGTGACCACTGCGCTGCTGGCGCGAGGCTATTCGGCTGAAGAAATTGAGAAAATATGGGGTGGGAATTTCTTGCGGGTTTTTCGTGAGACGGGGGGCTAGCGCCGGCCCGGGGCTTCCGGTGACAGCGATGCCGGGATTGTTCCTTTAAAGAGCCTCTCAAGGTAAAGTCGGAGCAAGGATCATTTGAACGGTAACAATTGCTAATGTGTGATGAAGATACAGAAAGAGATGCTGCAGAATACCTGAAATCTAAATTGTCCCGCCGTGATTTTAATACTTTAGCGGCAGGTTCCGCTGTGATGATGGCGCTTCCAGGGGTCGTCGGTGCCGTGGCGGTTACTGGCAACGAAGTGAACGTAACGACACCGGATGGGATTGCAGATTGCTTTTTCGTTCATCCAGCCCAGGGCAAGCACCCGGGTGTCATTATTTGGCCCGACATCCGGGGATTAAGGCCAGCCTTTCGAATGATGGCAACCCGGTTGGCGGAATCCGGATACGCGGTCCTTTGTGTGAACCCTTTTTATCGCAGCGCCAGGGCGCCGGTAGTAGCAGAAGGAGAAACCTTCGGTGATCCGGAAGTAAGGGCCAGGATCATGCCTTATTATCAGGCGACTGCGACAAGTGCGACGAATCTGATTGATGCAAAGGCCTTCGTTAAATTCCTTGATGCACAAAAATCTGTTGATGTGACAAGGAAAATCGGCACAACAGGATACTGTATGGGTGGCCCGATCGTACTTCGAACCGCCGCAGCAGTTCCAGATCGTATTGGCGCAGGAGCGACCTTTCACGGTGGTGGCCTTGTGACGGACCAGTCAGATAGCCCGCATCTGCTGATTCCGGAGATGGAGGCAGAGTTTCTTATCGCTATCGCTGAAAACGATGACAAGAAGGGCCCAGGGGAGAAGGAAATTCTCCGCGATAATTATGAAGTTTCAGGGCTTGAGGCAGAGATAGAGGTATACGAAGGCACCCTGCACGGTTGGTGTCCTCCTGATTCACCGGTTTACAACAAGGTCCAGGCGGAGAGAGCCTGGTCCAGGCTGCTCGAATTATTCGATCGTACGCTAGGTTCATCGGTGAAATATTCGTGACAGATTCGGGTGGCCGGAAGAAACGCTGTGTTGTTGTCATGTATGACACGCTTTGTCGTCATTTCATGCCGACCTATGGTAACGAGTGGGTTAAGGCGCCGAACTTTGATCGGTTGGCAAGGCGTTCGGTTCAGTTCCAGAATTTTTATGTAGGATCTATGCCCTGTATGCCCGCGAGGCGTGAGATGCACACCGGCAGGTATAACTTCCTGCATCGGTCCTGGGGTCCATTGGAGCCTTTCGATGACTCAATGCCTGCGATGCTGCATAGTCACGGGATTCATTCCCATAAAGTGACGGATCATCAGCACTACTGGGAAGATGGTGGTGCAACCTATCACCAGCGTTATTCCACTTTTGAGTTTGTGCGTGGCCAGGAAGGTGATAAGTGGATTGGTGATGTTGAAAAACTTCGCGATCCGAAAGGCGGCGAAGGCAGATGGCCGGAACACCGACATTCCCCAATGCACAAGCAGGATAATATTAATCGCGAACATATGGTGAGTTCTGATCTGCAACCACAACACAAGACCTTCAGCCTTGGACTCGAATTTATTGAGCGCAACGTCGAATCAGACAATTGGTATTTGCAGATAGAAACTTTTGATCCTCATGAACCATTTTTCTCCCAGGAAGAGTTTCAGGATTTGTATCCTCATGAATACGATGGCCCGGCGTTTGACTGGCCACCCTATCGAGAAGTCAGGGAAGACGACCTGACGGTAGAGCACATCCGTTACATGTATGCCGCGCTGGTGACTTATTGCGACCAGCAATTGGGTCGAGTGCTGGATGCCTTCGACAAGCATGATCTCTGGCAGGACACCATGTTGGTGGTGAATACTGATCATGGTTTTCTCATGGGCGAACACGATTGGTGGGCCAAAGTGGTGACGCCATTCTTTCAGGAGGTCGCTCACATACCTTTTTGGGTCTATGATCCACGCCATCCTGATTGCGTTGGGGGGACGCGGGAAGCAGTGGTTCAGACAATCGACCTGGCGCCGACTATTCTGGATTACTTTGATATACCGGCCACGCAGGATATGCAGGGAAAACCATTAACAGGGGCGCTGCTGAATGATGAGCCGGTTCGGGAAGCTGCGCTCTATGGTGTGATGGGCGGACAGGTCAACGTCACCGACGGTCAATATGTTTACATGCGTGGGAATGTGACAGAAGACAACTCACCATTGTTTGAATACACATTGATGCCCACACATATGAACAGTCTTTTTTCAGTTCGCGAACTGAGCAGTTGGGAGAAGTTCGAGGACTTTTCGTTTACCAAAGCCTGTCCTGTCATGCAGATCCCCTCCAGGACACCTCGCTTTCTGTTGGCGCGTGATAACCCCTACGGAAAAGGCAGAACAGCGACGCTATTGTTCGATGTTCAGGCAGACCCGGGCCAGGCAAACCCGTTAACTGATGCAGATATTGAAGTGCGTATGATTAAGCTCATGCTGCACGAAATGGCCAGGAACGAATGTCCGCCGGAGCAGTATGTAAGGTTGGGTTTGCCCGAACCCCTTGATGCGGGGGCTGGCGGCCTCGACGAAGTTATCGAGCTGCCTTCCCGGGAGCGTATTGAGGCGGCATGCGTGTTGCGGACTCAGCGAGGTCGAGAAATCGCAGAGCACGGCGGCAATGGGCTTCCCAAGATGCCATTTGGAGATATTTCGTTTCCCGACAATTTACGATTACGGCCAGGGTACATCTTTAGCCAAACGTCGGATAAGGGCTAGTTAGCTAGCCAATGATTTTCTTAAGTCGTTCCACGCCATCATGATCCAGCGCGGCGGCGGTATGTCGATTAGCCATGGTTGCGATAAGCTGCAATCCTCGCTCATTACTGAGGTCCATGCTGCCTCCCGTTAATAATGGAACGGCGATACCGCCCAGAAGATGTGCGTGTGCGTAGTCTTCCCAGAGCTGCTCATGTGAGTAGTCTTTCACGCCGTGTTCGACGAGACGCTCAAAGTAGGTGGAAACCAGTTGTTGTTCGTGCTGTCGTCGAAGCATTGTGTCCATTGAACCGCCAAGGATATAGGCAAGGTCGTATGCGCCAGGGCCGCGCCCGATGCCCTGCCAATCAAGCACGACTACCTGTTCGGAACCTGTAGGACCGAACATCAGGTTCTCGACCCTGTAGTCCTGATGTGCGAGTGTCCAGGGGCTGCGCGACGCAAGGGCTGTGGTCAGTTTGAGATAATTGCCGGCGAACAGTTCGTAAATCTCGAGGCCACCTTCCGGGAGGTATTGCTCAAACCCTTGCGCAAATACTGGATAAATTTGCGCAAGCAGCGGGTCAACGAACTCAATTCTGGGTCCAACCATTGTAGGGATCCAGTCCATCTCGGGTACCTGCACACGGTCCCACCAGACGGCGTGAATGCTCGCCAGAACCTCCACCGCGCTCGTCGCCTGCTTGACGTTCATGCCGGTGCTCTGGTCTACCATCTCGAGATGGCTGAGGTCTTCCATAACAACGACGAAGTCCGCTGTACCGGTTTTGATCTCAGCAAAATACACCTCTGGAACGCCGACTGTCGCATCCTGTGCCAACTCGTTGTAAAAACGCACCTCGGCTTCGAACATCCCCAGGTCTACGCCCTGGGTTCGATTTTCTTCGAATGATGAAGGTAACTTTACGACGACGCTGTCCGGTTGTCCGATAGTCGCCTGTTCGTATTTGAGTTCAACCCGAAAGATGTCACCCATCAGCCCGACGCCCTGGCCAATCTGCATTGGCTGCGCCCTAATAACTTCCGCGTCCAGAATTTCGCTCAACCAGCTGGTAGAGACTTCATTGATATTTTTTGGGATCACGGGCTTATTCCTCTTGAGTAGAGTGACTACATCATGTTTTTCCGCAAGCAGCAATATCTCCTTCAGGTCATCTCCTTTAGAATGGGGTTTTGGTCACATAGTGGAAAAACGACAATGTTTGATTTCAAAGAAAAGGTAGTCCTGATTACGGGTGCGAGTTATGGCCTGGGTGAACATTTCGCCTATGATTTTGCCCGAGCAGGAGCTGACCTGATTCTAACCGCGAGAAGTGTTGATCAGCTGGAGGAGGTCGGTGCGCGGTGTCGGGAAATGGGAAGTCGTGTTGCTGTTATTCCTGGTGACGTGTCAGTCGAGGCTGACGTAAAAAATGTAATTTCTTCCGGCATAGAGGCATTGGGGAAAATTGATGTTCTTATTAACAATGCGGGGATTGCTGATGCCAGGGGTGTCGCAGCAGAGCAGTTTGACTCCGAAACGTTTAACCGGATTCTTGGCGTAGACCTGGTCGGGGCTTTTTACTATGCGAGGGATTGTGGTCGGCATATGTTAGAGCGAGGTTCAGGCTCTATCGTCAATATCTGTTCGATCATGGCGAGTGGTGGTAATGAGAATAATGTCATTGGATATACAGCAGCCAAGGGTGGGTTACTGAACATGACGATCCAAATGGGCGTCGAATGGGCTGATCGTGGCGTTCGGGTTAATTCCGTTTCACCGGGTTTCATTGTGACAGAGATGACGCGTCCTATGCTGGAAGCAATGGGTATTGATAAATGGATTTCCAGCCGCACGCCGATGCGGCGTGTTGGAGAAGCCCAGGAAGTCACAAACGCTGTAATGTTTCTGGCATCGGACCTCGCCAGCTATATTACCGGTGTAGACCTGCTGGTAGATGGCGGAACCAATGCCAGTAACGGAACCTTTCAGATTCCGCCAATCCATCATGAATGGAATACAGACACACCCATGGTGCCAACCGGCTATGTTCCTGTGCAACCGAGGCCTGATTGGTACCAGGCGTTGGAGGCCGGTGTGCCGGGCGTTCACTATCCGATACCCGGTGAAGATGAAAACAGTTAATTGCTCAATAATAGGTTTCTCATGAATGATTTTATCGTTGTTGGTGCAGGTTCTGCAGGTTGCGTGATGGCGCGCCGTTTATCAGAACATGGCAACGTCACCCTGATTGAGGCAGGTCCATCTGATCACAGTTGGGATTACCGATTACATATGCCGGCGGCGTTGTCGCAGGTTCTGTCATCGAAGTGGTACAACTGGCATTACGAGAGCGAGCCTGAGCCGTGTCTTGATAACCGAAAATTGTACTGTCCTCGTGGGAAAGTGATGGGCGGTTCATCTTCAGTCAACGGCATGATTTTTGTCAGGGGTAACAGGGGCGATTTCGATCGCTGGTCCAGCGAATATGGACTATCAGGCTGGGATTATGAATCCTGTTTGCCGTACTTCAGAAAGTCCGAAACCGCGCTTGGTTTGCCAGAAGCGTCGTTAGATCCAAACTTTCGAGGCTCCGATGGGCCCTTGAAAGTTTCCCGTGGTGAACTCGAAACACCGCTATTTCAAGCCTGGCTTGATGCGGCGGGTGAGGCCGGTTTCTCAGCGACAGCTGACTTCAATGGCCAGACTCAAGAGGGGGCTGGGCATTTCGATCGTACAATATTTAAAGGTGAGCGACAGAACATCGCCAAAGCTTATCTGCGGTCGCCTCAGCCGTCGGGTTCTCTGAAAGTTATCCGGAGAGCGACGGTTACCAGAGTGGTCACCGAAAACGGTCGTGCGACGGGCGTGGAGTATCTTCAGGGTGGCAAACAGCATAAATGTACTGCGGGTCAGGTCATCCTGTGCAGTGGTGCAGTTAACACCCCGCACTTGTTAATGCTGTCAGGCGTTGGCGATGCATCGGGGCTTAAGTCTCATGGTATTCCCGTCATCAGTGACTCACCCGGTGTTGGCCAGAACCTGATGGACCATCTTGAAATATATGTGCAGTACGCGTGTAACAGGCCAGTGTCGTTGTACCCAAAGACTCGTTGGTTCAACATGCCTGCGGTTGGCCTGCAGTGGCTTTTAGCGCGCAAGGGCGCAGGCGCTACTAATCATTTTGAGGCAGGCGCGTTTCTGCGCAGCAGTGATAGTGTGCCGTATCCTGACCTGCAGTTTCATTTTCTGCCGATTGCAATGGATTACGACGGTAAAGATCAGTATCAGGGTCATGGCTTTCAGGTTCATGTGGGCCCAATGAAGCCGACCAGTCGTGGTGAAGTCACTTTGTGTTCGGCGAACCCGTTGGAGGCGCCCCGAATTCAGTTTAACTACAATGCTACAGAGGAAGATCGGTCTGTCATGCGATCGGGCATTAGGATGGCGGACGATATTGTCTCTCAATCGGCGTTCGATGATTATCGTGGTACTCGCCTTCGACCCACTGTTGATATTGATTCGGATGATCAACTGGACCGATTCGTCAGGGAGTTTGCAGAAAGTGCTTATCATCCCAGTGGAACCTGTCGCATGGGTGTCGATGACGGGGCTGTGGTCGATGCCGCAGGGTTAGTGCGAGGTGTCTCGGGTCTAAGGGTTGTTGATGCCTCGATCATGCCTGAAATAACGAACGGCAACCTGAATGCGCCGGTAGTGATGATGGCGGAAAAAATTAGCGATTCAATGTTGAACTAGGTAGCCTCGCTTTAGCTCTATTGTTTCGATGCCGCCACCATAGGGCCCGCGCTGAGAGCGAAGGTGCCAGTTTCCCCGCCGATAACTAGCATGAATCCTGCAACAGTCTGTACCCGGAGTTACTACCCTGAGATACTGCGATCAGGTTCATATGACCCTTTGATCAAACCAAGGAAGTTGAAATGATTGATTTTGAAATACCAGAAGACGCCAGGGTAGTCCGTAATAAAGTTCGGAAATTCGTGCAGGAGGAGTGCCATCCTGCGGAAGAGGTCTGTACTGCGGATAATTTTGAAGAGATATTGGCCGGTTTGCGGACGAAATCCCGCGAGCAGGGATTGTGGTGCCCGTTTGTTCCAGTTGAACACGGTGGTATGGGGCTGGGCCCACTTGCGAACGCATTGGTTCAGATGGAGCTGGGTGAAAGTTTTCTTGGCGCCCTGTCCATGAACACCCAGGGCCCTGATGATGCAACGATGCTAACCTTGCTTGAGCACGGAACCGAACATCAGCGTGAAACCTATCTGAAACCCCTCCTTAACGGTGAGAAGCGTATTTGCTACTCCATGACCGAAAAGGCAGCTGGAGCAGATGCGACGGGCATGCAAACAACAGCTGAACTCGATGGTGACGAATGGGTGCTGAACGGTGAAAAATGGTTCAGTTCTTCAGCCAACGTGGCGGACATCGCAGTGGTCATGGCGAAGACCGATCCTGATGCGCCGCGACACGAGCAGTACAGTACTTTTATTGTTGAATTACCCAACCCGGGCTATCAGATTGTACGCGACATCGAGACGATGCAGCCACACACTGACCTGGGGTTAAAACTTGGCGGTTCTCACTCTGAAATTAATATCGAGAATCTTCGTGTTCCACGAGAAAACATCCTGGGTGGACGTGGTCAGGGTTTTAACATGGGGCAGCATCGGCTGGCTTATGGTCGCCTGCGCCACGGTATGCACAATGTTGCTATGGCACAGCGTGCGCTGGACCTTGCGGCCAAACACATTACGAGTCGTGAAACTTTCGGTAAGAGACTTGCAGACCGCCAGGGAGTTCGTTGGATGATGGCTGACTGCGCGGCTGAAATTTACAAAGCTCGGCTAATGCTACTTCATATTGCCTACAAGGCAGAGAAGGGTATGGACCTGAAACAGGAAAATGGTATTGCGAAGGTGTTCCTGGCGAACATGGTCCATCAGGTTGTGGACACTGCATTGCAGTTGCACGGCGCCCTGGGTTATAGCCACGATACACCTCTTGCACGCTGGTACACTGGAATCCGCTCCCAGAGGCTAGTTGACGGGCCGGATGAAGTTCATCGCTGGCGAACAGGCGCGAACGTGATCAAGGCATACGAAAAGTATGGAACCACAGCATCAGCCTGTGGCGGCGAATTGTTCGATTGATTTTTTGAGTTTCTTTGGCGATGACATCGGCAGTGCTACTGCCGATGTCATTCGCTTGAGGGTGCGATGTTCATCGTCTGTTTTTTTCAGTTCTCTGGCACAGTTCGTATTCCTGGTGTTTATTTTAGTTACGGGGAAAGTTGAGTCGTGCAATTTCAGCCATCGTACGAATAGCGTTCGTATCACCTGAAATTGTAAGCCCTGTCAGGCCGCTTTCTTCCCAGGCCTTGAAGCGTTTGGCGATGCGGTCGACTGGACCAACCAAGGCGCCACTGTCGACGAACTCATCGGGTACGGCGGCGATAGCTTCTTCCTTTCTTTTCGCCAGGTAAAGCTCCTGGATACGGTCCGCAGCCTCTCCAAACCCTCGCCTGACCATCATTTCCTTGTGGAAGTTTATGCTCTTGTGTCCCATGCCTCCCACGTAGAGAGCGATACCGGGCTTCAACTTATCGAGGGCACCTTTCACGTCATCGGTTACCTTGACCTGAGTACCCGCCTGTTTCTCGAATTGTTCCGGATTCTTGTTGCCCTTTTTAAGACCCTGGTCGATCCAGTCGCTATAAATGCCCGCTGTTTCTGGTACGAAACCCAGTGGCAGCCATCCGTCTGCAATTTCAGCGGTCATTCGAACAGTGCTTTCCATCCCTGTTCCGAGAAAGATTGGAATATTCGGGTTCATGTGCAGGATGGACTTGAGGGGCTTGCCGATCCCAAGTGAACCATCTCCTGTGAACGGTAAAGAGATTTCCCTGCCGTCGTGGGTAACGGGTTCTTCCCGGGCCCAGATTTTTTTCATAATGGTGACGTAGTCCTTAATTCGATAATAAGGTTTGCCCCAAGGCTGGCCATACCATCCTTCCACGATTTGTGGGCCTGATACACCAATGCCACAGATAACCCTGTTTCCGCCTGCCAGTTGATCGAGAGTGGCCATCGCCATTGCTGCATTGGCAGGGGTCCGTCCAGCCAACTGGAGTACAGCGGTGCCTAGCCTGATCCTGTCGGTATGAGCGGCGATGTACGCGAGTGGTGTGATTGCGTCGGAGCCGTAGGCCTCGGCAGTCCAGACGGAGTCATAACCTAGCTGTTCTGCCAGCTTCACGTCTTCAAGGGGAATACGTAGTTCGGCGCCGGAGTACCCCAGCATCAATCCAAGTTTCATTGTCTTGTCCTTATCGTTTAGGGTGCATATTCGCACAGATAGCAGGCTATTTTGCATCGTAGCATCTGTAATAATTGGCCGTGCTACGATAAGGGGTTGATCGATTTCCTAAGGGGTTAAAAGTTGAAGATTGGAATTAATGGTACAGGTTTAGTGCAGAAGGCATCCATCGAAGCCATAAAAGCGGATGCGGATAAAGCCGCCAAGGATGGATTCAAAAGTTACTGGCTGGCGGAGCATCCAACGGGTGGGTTTGATGCTTTGACTGTGCTGGCGGTCATCGCATCCTCTGTACCAGATATTGAAATGGGCACGGCGGTCGTGCCTACTTTCCCAAGGCACCCGATGGCACTTGCGGGGCAAGCACTCACCTCCCAGACGGCGCTTCAGGGCCGGCTATGTCTTGGGATTGGCCTTTCTCACGAGATCATGATGGCGCAGTTGGGCATCGGGTTTGAAAAGCCGATTCGCCATCTTCGCGATTACCTGTCCATATTGATGCCGTTGCTTGAAGAGGGGCGGGTATCATACGTGGGCGAGACTCTTTCCTGCGAAGCGCAGATATTTCGTCCCGCGGAACCAGCCCCAGGTGTCGTCGTGGCGGCGTTAGGGCCCCAGGCACTTCGAGTCGCAGGTTCGCGAACAGATGGAACGACGCTGGCATGGGTTGGCCCCAAAACGATCGCAGGACATATTGTCCCGTGCCTTACAGAGGCCGCCAGCAAAGCTAACCGAAAGACCCCTCGGGTCATTTCGACGTTGCCGGTAGTGGTTACCAAACAGGCTGATGCAATCAGGGAACGAATCAGCAAGACACTTACGATGTATGGCGAACTGCCTTCGTATAAGGCGATGTTCAAGAGAGAGGGCGTTAGTGGACCGGCTGATCTCGCAATTGCCGGAAGTGAGTCCGAAGTTGAAGATGCATTGATGGCATTGAAGGAAGCCGGGGTCACGGACTTCGCTGCGTCGGTTTATGCAACGAACCCGGAAGAGAATGAACAAACCAGGGGTTTGTTGATCAGTTTGCAAGACTCCTGATAAGGCGCGCTACTCTGGTGAGGCGTGGATCGGGTCAATCCAGTGTAGGCCTTCGGGATCTTCAATAACGGGTATGTCCAGGTTTACCACCACGGCGTCCTGGTCACTTCGAACCAGAACGCATTGGAGTGATTCGTTTTCGCAGGCGTTAATCTCTTGGTGGGGTACATAGGGCGGTACGAAAATAAAATCCCCAGGGCCTGCTTCGCAAACATATTCTAGCTGTTCACCCCAGCGCATTCGCGCTCGTCCGCTGATGACATAGATAATGCTTTCCAGGGCGCCATGATGATGGGCTCCGGTTTTGGCGTCTGCATGAATTTCGACGGTGCCAGCCCATAACTTGTTTGCGCCGGCGGTTGCGTAATTGATGGCGGCTGCGCGGTTCATTCCCGGAGTCTGGGCTGTGTTGCTGTCAAGATGGTCTCCCGAAATGACCTTGATACCGTTGTTCTTCCAATCAGGTGCTTCGACCATTTCTGGTAACCATTAGATGAGCGATATAGATCATATTACATCATAAAGAAACTGCAGGACGAGCTCGAAGCGTTGCAAACACCCTGTAATTTTTGATGTAGCAAATGGCGACGGCTATTAGCCGGTCTGTGCAAACGTTGATAGGACTCTGCGTGGAGATTTCCTGGGATCGGCAAATTTGGCAACGTCCCTTGCAATGGCGGTTTCGCCTTCCGGGGTGTTAAAAAACCGGTTTCTTAAGTCGTCCTCATTCCTGAAACAACAAAGTGCAAAGCCGTTCCACACCGGTCCGTTGAATCGTTGAAGGACGCTAAGCTGGTAGTAATGAGTCATCGCGGTGTGAACTTCCAGTGCCAGCGGGGCGTGTTTGTCACGCCAGTGCCGGTCCGATTCTCGAGCGCCGAGATCAGCATTGGCGACCATCGTAAATATACCAATACTGCCGGGCTGGTTTTCCTTTGTTAGTTGAAGCAGGGGCGTGTTCTTTATGGGTCGTTCACAGACCAGGTAGCTCCCTGCATCTGCATCACCTACAAACAAATCCAGTTCATCGGTCACTGCTAAAACCAGGGATGCGAATGGCAGGTGGTTTGTTTCGGCAGAAGTCGCTGCCAGGTTGATACCACCGGTACGGACCGCGGTTTCGGCTGCCTTTTCCCGATCTGAGTAGGCGCCTGCGAGCATCAAGGAACTCATTGTACCTCCTGATTGATAGCGTAATAATCCACCTACCAATATAGTACAAGAGGTTCTCAGAACCTAGCGCTGAGCACCAAGCGCCTTAGCCTGCTGCTGATACCGACCCCGCCAGCAAGTTCGGTATACTGGCAGGCCTACCCGGAAGGGAAAAACCAGCTCCGGGAGCTGCCTCCGGATGGTGCAAGTAAACACACGGCTGTATCAAATGGCAAGTTAGGGTAAATTGACCCTATGTCAACTCGACCGAGCAAAAATACAATGGCAATGAAGAGCACATGAGATTTGTATCTGTCAGATCCCTGGCTATTGGGCTACTGCTTGCAGTTGGTTTTCTCTCTGCCTGTACATCAACAGCCAAAGATTTATTCAAAGGCGTAGACAGGATCGTTGCCGTAGGTGATCTGCATGGGGATTATGATCAGTACATTAAAGTTCTGACAACGAATGGGCTGGTAGACGAACAGTTGCGATGGCAGGGTGGTAAAACGCACTTTGTTCAACTAGGTGACGTGGTCGATCGCGGCCCGGATTCAATTCGGATTATCCGACACCTGATGAAGCTGGAGAAGGAAGCAAGGAAGAAGGGCGGTCGCGTGCACGTCCTTATTGGGAATCACGAGGTGATGAATATTCAGGGTGATCTGCGATACGTTCACCCAGGGGAATATTCTGCTCTGATAACAGAGAATTCTGATGCCGTGAGAGCTCGCTATATTGAAGCTGTGTTTAAGCACCGGGTTTCAATTGATCCAACGCTCGCCACGAACCCGGATCTAGTGATGACAGGTTTGAAGAAAGAGTTCCCGTTGGGGTACGTCGAGCACCGGACCATATGGGGGCCTGGTCAGGAAATGGCAAAATGGGTAGCGTCACACAATACGGTTATTCGAATAAATGACTCCCTGTTTGTTCACGGTGGAATGAATCCTCACACTGAATATCGAAAGCTGTCTGAAATCAACCGCCAGGTGAGAAGGCGAATCTCGGCATCGTTCGATGGCGAGGATATATCAAATAGCCCAGAGGGGCCTCTTTGGTATCGGGGCCTTGCAAAGAATGGTGCCGACGTCGAATTGGCGCCCTTGCTGGAGATGCTGGAATTCTATGATGCGACTCGTATTTTTATCGCCCATACGCCTACTCATGGCGCTATTCTCACCAGGCTTGATGGCAAGGTGATCATGATAGACGTTGGCATTTCTGCGTATTACGGAGGTAGCCTCGCCAATATTGTCATCGAAGATGGCATTCTTAAGGTGATGCATCGCGGCACCCTGGTCCCCTTTCCTGGAGATGACCTTCCGGTGCAGGAGTATCTGGAAATTGTATCTGAGCTTGAGCCGGCGGATAGCAGGCTTCGAAGATATGTCCAGTTCCTGGATAATCAGGTAGATCGGGAGAAAGAGTTAATGTCCCCAGGTGGAGTAAACTAGTGTCGGAAGTTCTTGCCAAATTGTGGGGCAGACTCCCCTTTACTCGCGTCATCCCGTCGATTGAACAATACAGTTCGACAAAAAATGAAGTGTCGTCGCTTGTCGTTCGTGGAACCAGCGAGCGGTTTTTCAATCGTGAGCTCTCAGACCTGCTATTTATCGAGAGGGTGATGGAAGAGTCCAGCAATCTCTTGCACCCTCTTTTCGAACGTGTGCGTTTTCTTGCTATTTCGTCCAGTGTGCTTGACCAGTTTTACGCGGTGCGGGTTGCTAAGCTCAGGCGATCGGCGGCCAGGCGTGATGGGTATGTGACTCCCGACGGTCTGACTGCGATCCAGCAGTTGATGGTCGTAACCGAAAAAGCTAACGACCTTATGCAGGTGCAGCAGGAAAGTTGGCGTCATCTGCAGTCTGAACTGGGAGAACACAAAATCAGGTTTCCCCAGATTGAGGAATTGGATCAGGCCGATGTAGTGTGGCTTTCAAACTTTTTTAAGAGCCATTTCCTGCACGTACTAACGCCCTTTACGATAGACGAGGAGCACCCGTTCCCGTTTATTTCGAGTGGTGGCCTTTGCGCTATTCTCGAATTTGGGGAAGGCTTTGTCCTATTACCCTTGCCCTCTAATCTGTCTAGATTCATTGCTGTTCCAGGCGAAGAGCATCGTTATGTCACTGCAGAGAGCCTCATTCAGTTTTTTTGGCAAGAGCTTGTTCCGGGTGAAACGCTGCGGAGTTTCGGCTTTTTCCAGATACTTCGTGACAATGATCTTGCCAAGGAAGAGCGGAACGATGATCTTCGGGCAATTGTAGAATCAGGCTTGCGTATGCGGCAGAAAGCGAATGTCATCAAGCTTCGAGTCTCGGAGACAATGACTGACCAGGCCATTCGTTTTGTCGCTCGCCAGTTGGGGTTGTTGTCCAGTGAGGAAATTCTGTTCCTTGATAACCAAAATGAACGAATGACAGCGTCTGAGTTTATTGTACCAACGGACCTCGTGGGTTTGTCTGATATATCAGAAGTACTTGATGATTTGGATGGGAAAGTTAGTGGCTATGTCTTCCCGCATTTCAAATCACGATACCCTGAACAGCTGTTAGCTTCCGACAACGATTGTTTTGCCGCGATTTCCGCGGGCGATATGATCGTGCACTGGCCCTATGAATCGTTTGATTCCGTGATCAGGTTCATTCAGCAAGCGGCTGAGGACCCGGATGTTGTCTCGATTAAGCAGACGCTGTACCGAACCAGTGACGAATCACCGATTGTCGAAGCGCTAATCCTGGCCGCCAGGAAGGGTAAAACCGTATTAACGGTGATTGAACTGGAGGCACGTGACAACGAAGCCTCGAATATCGAACTCGCGAAGCGCCTTGAAATGGCAGGCGTGCAGATCATCTATGGGATTGTCGGACTTAAAATCCATTGTAAGGCGACATTGGTTGTGCGGATGGAAGATGGTGAAGCGATAACCTATACCCATCTAGGGACCGGGAACTATCATCCTAGCAACGCGAAGACTTACACGGATGTCTCGTTCTTCACCCGTGATGATGTCATCGGTCATGATACCCATTTGTTGTTCAACTACCTCACCAGCGAAAGGATGGGAGAGCCTGAAAAACTGATCATAGCCCCGTATTTTTTGAGAGATAAACTTGGCGAGTTGATAAGTAACGAGATTGATCATGCGCGAGGAGGCAGACCCGGCTACATCTGTATCAAGGTAAACTCACTAACAGATATCGGGATTATCGAGCAACTTTATGAAGCCTCCGAAGCTGGGGTGGAGATTGACCTGGTTATCCGGCGGCACTGCGTACTGCGACCAGGAGTGCCCGGTATGTCTTCGCGTATTCGAGTAAAAAGTATCGTCGGTAGATTTCTTGAACATTCCAGGATCTATATGTTTGGTGGTGGGCAACCGGTTTCGGCCGAAACAGCCGTGGTTTACTTCGGCTCTGCGGATCTAATGGAGCGCAATCTCGATGAGAGGGCAGAGTTGCTGGTGCCGGTTGAGAACTCTCGGGTGAAATCAGCCATAGTTGATGGAATATTACACGCCAATATCAAGGACACTATTCAATCCTGGATACTGGACAGCGAGAATAATTATGAGAGAACTCACCTCGAAGATGGTTTTTGCTCCCAGTCTTTCTTTATGGATGCGGACAATCCAGCGAGCCTTGGTGGTTTTAAGTTTGTTTCGACCAGGGCCCCGGTGTCGAATGAATCTTCGCAATAGTTCTGCGGCTGGATGGGTTGCATTCCTTTTCCTGGTGCTGGGGTCGCCTGCGCAAGCTGACCGACTATTTGAATCCTTGGAGCCTTTGGAGATCAGTCTATCTGGCCCCTTCAAGCAGATGCGAGGAGAGCGTGATAAAGCAAAATTTTACAAAGCAACGCTCGGCATGGGAGAAGACAGTTTCGACGTGGAATTGCGTGTTCGAGGTAACAAGCGGCTAGACGCTGATGTTTGTCGCAGACCCCCTCTTCGGATTGAATTTGAGCCAAAAGCGATCGAGGGGACGCTTTATGCTCACCAAAAAAGTCTGAAGCTGGTAGTGCAGTGCAAGGATTCAGCGGCCTATCGAGACTATCTTAGGGCTGAGTTCCTGATCTACCGCATGTTCAATTTGTTGACCCCTTTATCTTACAACGTGCGCTGGTTGAAGGTGAGTTATACCGACGAGAAGGGCAAGGTTCGCCACGAGCCTGCGTTCTTCGTCGAGCGAAAATCAAGACTCGCTAAACGTAATAATCTAAAGACCACTAAAGTTGGCAGTATCCTAAGATCAGAGCTTGAGCCAGACAGTAGCGCACTGGTAGGTTTGTTTCAGTATATGGTGAGTAATGCAGACTACTCGATCGTTGCCTCCGCTGATGATTCTTGTTGTCATAATGCTAAAATACTGCGAGGCGAAGATTCCCTCTACCGACCGGTTATCTATGACTTCGATTCCTCCGGATTGGTCAATGCGAGCTATGCAACGGGCATTCCGTCGCTCAGAATCAAGAAAGTCACCCAAAGGTTGTACCGAGGTTATTGTGCCCACAATAGCCAGGTTAGCGAAGCGAGACGTCAGATGTTGAGTATGCGGGAGGCGTTACTTGATATTCTGAGAACAGACACTGTGCTTGGGAAAAAGGCTCTAAAGCAGAGAGTGAAGTACTTTACCAAATCATTAGCAATGATCGCGGACGATAAGGTGTGGCAGAAAAAGGTTTTGGATGCCTGCAGAGGCTAAAAATTGGAAACGGATTCCAGGCTCTTGTAATGACTAAGCCTACCCGCGCCGTCCTTTCGATCATCGACCAGATAAACGGACCCATTTCCCATCATCGCGATACCTTCAGGTTGCTTGTGGGCGGTTGAATCCAGTGGGAAGAACAGAAATGACAGTGTGTTGCGATTAACCCGCAATACATTCGCAGGGGTAAGGAAGTAGTAGAAGTTGACATCACTGTCAATGCCCGTAATTCTCTTCCTGTCGCCTTTGAGCCGGTCATCGTTCAAAGAGAAGAGCTTTCTTGCTTCCGTGTCCTTCCCCGGCACGTAGGAATACACAGTAATCCTGTGTTTACCGCTCTTTTTCTTCCCGTTTCGTTTGTAAATATTTTTGCAGGGGATCAGCAGTTTTCCATCGTCAAAATGAAGACCTTCGACTTCACAGACTGCTGCAAGGCCGGTATCCAGAATGCTCCAGCTCGCAAGCTGGTTTGCTGCCGTAAAAGAGACATTGGGGATCACATAGAGTTTGCCTGTGCTGGTAATCATATAGACGCGGTCACCACTCACCGCAATGCCTTCGAAATCATCGAGAACAACGGGGTTGCCAAGAGAAACCAGTTTTGTAATTTGGAGGCTCGGAAGAGCGATTGAATAGATGTGGCCTTTCTCATCGTTGTGAGTCAGAAGCAGGCGTTCGTCGACTTTGGCCAGGCCAGAGGCTTCTTGAAGAAATCCGGGTAACGCCGCTGGTGCTTTCCCCAAGGCAGCGTCTCTAGGCTCGAGCTGGGTTACGAACGCTCCAATTAAAACGAGCATGCTGCCTAGAATGGCAAGCAACAAAAAAGGCCTGGAGCTCATACCCTAGTTGGTGTTTCCAGGCGCAGGCGGTTCACGTTGGTCGTCGTCTTGGCCGCGATTCATCCATTCTTTCGTGAACCAGCGTTTGGCGGAAGCTTCTTCACCATACTCAAGCTCCCAGAAGATCAGAATGAAGTAGTTGAAGAACACGGTAATCACAATCGCTATTTCCAGCGCTTCGATTCCGGCGGCAAGCCCAACAGCGATTGCAATAAAGATGTAGCTGGCATCTAAAGTATCATCTAACGTCAATCGAAACCTGACCCCAGCAACGATCCCGGCAAGGCTGAAGGCCAGTGCCAAACTGTTTTGGACAATCATTACAATGCCGCCAACGACAACAGGCAGTAGGAGTAATGTCAGCAGGAATGCCTGGTCGCGACCTTTTCGGCGTCTTGCGCCCATGTAGATCCACGCTACTGGTTCCATGATAAGCACGACGCCTATCGTCGCCATCGCGAGCTTGATCGCTTTTGTCATGGGTTCCCACGATAGCGTGGTCAATTTACCTGTCAGGAATTCATTGGCTCCAGTAGGGGGAAGCTCGTTCCCGCCGAAAGGAAGATAATCTATTAAAGCTGGGAAAATCTTTACCAAACCATACAGGAGCAGAGAAACAGCGAAATAGTAAGCTGTGATTTGTATCAAAGGTTTAGCGGATTTCATGCGGTGCGCTGCTCGTTTGTCGAGTGATGATAGGGAAGTATAGCGTATTACTTTGGGTGATTGGATGACGCATCTTTGATGCACGAAGAGGCTCGTAAGGGTTGTTTGAACGGCAGTTAGACCAAACGTGGTACACCTATTTGTGGCTCGTATTTATCCTTTTTTCCTTTTGGGGCAGTAGACGAGCAATGACGGTCCTGATCGCATAGCCTGGTTCGCAAGGCGTGAGGGCGACCAACTTCCGCCCGCCGCGCAGTTTTGGTCAATCACGATTTATGACGGTATTACGCAAGTACTGGTATCCAACCCGATAGACCGATACCTGTTAAATACACCCATGGAGCCCAACTGGATAAAGAATGATGACGGTGGCTACACCTTCTACGTTCAGCATGCATCGCCGGGTAAAGATAAAGAGGTTAATTGGTTGCCGGCCCCTGAAGGGCCTTTTTATATGATCATGCGCCTCTACGAACCGAGCCTCGCGGCGCAGAAAGGCGAGTGGCAGGCGCCTAAGCCGAGGCTCGTAGAGTAAAGGACATTAGTAGAGGGCTTGTGTGGCCTAGTTTAGGCTATCCACCGGTTTGTTAACGCTGCCAGGCCCTCTGGATACTTTCCTGGGAAAAGGAACGGTACTAGATTTTGCGGGCGCGAAAAGAACGGCCTTTGATCTTCCCATCGTTTAGAACAGCAAGGGCCTGTTTTGATGACGTCCGCTTGATGGCGACGTACGCCGACCTGTCGAAGATGCTGATTTTTCCGACAGCACTCCCCTCGATACCATTTTCCCCGGTCAGTGCGCCTAATAGGTCACCGGGTCTGATTTTTTGTTTTTTCCCACCGTCTATTTGCAATGTCGCCATAGGTGGTTGCGCTGGCCGGAAGCCGGGGTCCAATGGGTCGATGACGGTGCGTTCCAGAGACTGCTCCAAAACGGCTTCCAGGAGCTCGATTTTGTATTTTTCACTCTCATGAAACAACGAGCAGGCCAGGCCAGTGTTCCCTGCGCGCCCGGTACGACCTATTCTATGTGTGTGGACCTCAGGATCTCGTGATAAATGATAGTTCACGACGAGGTCAAGGGAGTCAATATCCAGCCCCCTGGCAGCGACATCGGTAGCCACCAGAATAGAAAGACTTTTGTTCGAGAATTGGACGAGCCTGTTGTCACGGTCTCTCTGCTCCAGGTCACCGTGAATAGCGCGTGAACTGAAGCCCAGGTTTCTGAGTTCAAGTGAGACGTCTTCTGTTAGTTGTTTTGTATTGCAGAACACGAGCGCGGAGTCGGGCTTGTATTTCTGCAGTAGGCTCACCAGTCCTTCTGTTCGCTTTGATTTGTCGGTGATTTGGCACAGAAGCTGTTGGATGGTGTTTGCGTCATGCTGATCGGGCGCTTCAAGTCGTCGTGGGTTGACCATAACTTTTGCCGCGAGTTCGTCAATGTTATGGGGGTAGGTCGCGCTAAACAACATGTTCTGTCTTTTGGCGGGCAGATACCGAATGATCTCGGCGATCGACTCCCCGAAACCCATATCTAACATTCTGTCCGCTTCATCGAGAACGAAGGTGTCCAAATTTTCCAACGAGAGGTTTTGTTTTCTAAGGTGTTCTTCGGTTCTGCCTGGCGTTCCAACGACAATATGCGCGCCGTGTTCCAGAGAACCTTTCTGGGGTCCAAATGCGACGCCACCACACAATGTCAGTACTTTGATGTTGTGAATTTTTCGACCAAGCGTTCTGATTTCTTTTGCGACCTGATCAGCTAGTTCTCGCGTTGGGCACAATATTAGGCACTGGACCCTGAACTCTTTCACATCGAGTTTGTTCAGTATTCCCAGGCCGAAGGCAGCGGTTTTTCCTGAACCCGTCTTCGCTTGTGCAATCACGTCCTGGCCGTCAAGTATTTTAGGTAACGATAATGCCTGGATTGGGGTCATGGAGTGAAAGCCGAGGTCGTCCAGGTTAGATAGCAGCTCGGCATGCAGCTCCAGGTTTTTAAAGCCGGCTTTCTTAGAGTCAGGGTTGCTGGAATCAGAATTGTTCAATAGTTGGCCTCAAAGGCGTTGGTTATTGTTAGCGCACGAATCCAATGATCGCGACGAAATGTGCAATGGCGCCTATCAAGACGAAAACATGCCATATTCCGTGTGCGTGTTTGAGTCGATTTAGTTTATCAGCTATGTAGAAAATGACGCCCGAGGTATAGGCCAGACCGCCTAGCACCACCCACGAAAAGCCAACAGCACCCAGAGCGGTTTTTAGCGCGGCAAGATCAAGTGAGCATGCCCACCCCATACCAAGATAAATGAGAACCTGAATAATCTTTATCGCACGGCCTTTTAGGAAAACCTCGGATAAAATGCCGACAACGGCGAGTGACCAGACAAGCCCCAGAATTAGCCAGCCGTTCATCGTGTCCAGACTAACGATCATAAACGGTGTATAGCTGCCTGCGATCAGGATGTAGATGGCGACGTGGTCAAACAGTTTGAACAGTGCTTTGAGCTTTGGCGTATGAAAGCTGTGGTAGAGCGTAGACATGGTGAAAAGCAACACGAGCGTTACGCCATAGATGGTAAATGAAGCGAGTAAAACAGCGTCACCGGATTGAACGGCGACTGCTAGCAAGGCTCCAAGGCCTATCAGAGCCAGAAGCGCCCCTAGAAGGTGGCTGATGCTATTGAGTCGTTCGCCGTAGTAGATGATAGTGCTCGAATGCGAGTGGGGGTCAATCTTACTGGTTTATTCTGGAAACATCGTGATCTCATCGGGGTGATTGAGACCGATGCCTTTTTGCCGCTGACATACTGGCATAATAGATTGTTTAGATCATGGAGCAGCGTGTGAATTACGAAGAAGTGGTTATGGGACGTCGAAGTATTAGAGGCTACCTGCCTGATCCCGTGCCGAAATCTCTTATCAAGGAAGTGTTGGAAATGACCATTCGAGCGCCTTCTTCACTGAACACACAACCTTGGAATTTCTACGTTGTTTCAGGTGAACCGTTGGATCGAATTCGGGAAGGTAATACCGAGCGAAACCTTGCCGGCGTGCCAGATTCTCGGGAGTTCCGTGGGCATGGGGCCTATGAGGGCGCGCACCGGGAAAGACAGATAGGGATAGCAGTGCAGCTATTTGAGGCGATGGGAATTGAGCGGTACGACAAAGAGGCACGCCAGGAATGGGTGCTGCGTGGGTTCAGGCAGTTTGATGCGCCAGTATCTATTGTAGTGACCTACGATAGGTCGATCCACGGGGGAGATATTGGACCCTTTGACTGTGGTGCTGTTAGCAATGCCCTGGTGAACGCTGCTTGGTCGCGCGGGTTGGGTTGTGTTGTAAACAGCCAGGGAATCATGCAATCACCTGTGGTTCGAGAACTAGCAGGTATACCAGATGATCAGGTGATCATGATTTGTGTCGCGATGGGTTTTCCGGATGATAGCTTTCCCGCCAATGCAGTTGTGTCACAGCGAAAGTCCGTAGAGGATGCAGCAGTGTTTGTTGGCTTCGAAGATTGATGCATGTTGGAAACTGAGCTGTCGGCGCCGGTAAAAGCCTATCTGGAATCCCATGGATACCAGGTTAACTGCGAAGTCAAAGACTGCGACATCGTAGCGACGAGAGGTGATGATCTGATAATCGTTGAGCTCAAGACGAGTGTGAACCTCACACTTTTAGTGCAAGCCACCAAGCGTCAGTCTATTTCAGACAGTGTCTACGTCGCAGTACCAGCGCCGACAAAAAGAAACCGTCAGTGGCGAGGTACGCTCACAGTACTGAAAAGGTTGGAGGTAGGTCTGTTGCTGGTAGAGGAAGGTGCAATGGGTATGGTGGTCAGCAAGCAATTTGACCCTATCCCTTACCAGCGAAAGAAAAACACTCGGAGCAGGCGAGCGTTGTTGACAGAAGTTGCCGACAGAAGTGGAGACTACAATGTGGGTGGCAGTACTAAAACGACGCTGATGACTGCCTACCGGGAAAATGCGATCCTTATTGCCTGCTGCCTTTCGAAGCTTGGCCCGTCAAGCCCGAAAAGTTTGAGAAACCTAGGTACAGGGGGTAAGACCACCAGCATATTGAGTGCGAATCACTATGGCTGGTTTCAGCGGGTTGAAAAGGGAGTCTACGAGTTAACTGACCAGGGCGATTTTGAGTCACGTTCGTTCAAACAAATATATAAGCAGGCAGAAGCTTACGTCGAAGCTCATCACTAGCAAGGCAGAAGCTTACGTCGAAGCTCATCACTAGCAAGACAGAGGCTTGCCTCGTATTTTGCCGGCGCTTGATAGCACCGGCTCGGTGTTTCTTGATCAAGATCAATCGAGATGCAACACTCTTTAGTGATTGCTCAACATAAGTAACCCCGTCTTCATTGTGACGGGTTGATTACTCTTAACAATACGATAGCGGCAGTTGCTATACTTGTTGTCGTCCATCCCAGACCAAGATCTGGTTTTTCGCCATCTCGACTCATCCAACCTAACAGACCTAAGTCGAAACCCACAAAAGGAAACTATCCATGAAACAATTAGTGATTTTGGCAATGGTGAGCATCGTTGCAACTTTAATTGTTAGCGAAGAAAGCTTTGCCAAGAAAACCCCCGCTATAGAGCAGGGCCCCAATGCGGAGGTCAGTTTTGATGGGCTGCACCTTGTTAACAAAACACGAATGGATAAAGTCTGGATAAAGCCAGGCATTAATCTGAGCCAGTACGATAAGGTCATATTCGAAGGTGCAGGAATACAATATCGAGCTGTCAAAGGCGGCAACCTTCATAATAGTTCGGCAGATGCGTTTCCACTTAGTGAGCGACAGAAATCGGGACTTGAGAAAGCCGCTAAAGAATCCTTCCAAAGCGAGTTCAACAAATTCAAATATTTCACAGTAGCCAGTGCACCGGGCGCAGGGATATTGAAAGTGACGCTGGCATTGATTGATGTTGTCTCTCGCGTTCCCCCGAAATCTACGGGCAGGAATAGTTTTTACATCTCAGACCTTGGCCAGGCGGTTCTGGTAGTCGAACTTAGTGATTCGGTAACTAATGAAATTCTCGCCAGGGCTGTGGATGGGCAACGTATCCAGCCTTTGACCATGCAGGAAAGCAATCCAGTGACTAACCTTAACGAGGTGAAACGTTCCGTACGAAGATGGGGCTTGACCTTGAGGAAGGGCTTGGATGAGCTCCATGAAATTGGCAGTACTTCTGGTTCTGTGGAATAACTCACCTTGAACGCAAGGTGATGCTGCCAGGTCGTGGCAGCATAGGCAGGTATCAATCACGTGGTGGGACGCGTGCAATGGAGACTGCAAATTGTTCAATGTATGATGGAGTACACGACGGTGCTGAAAAGTTACTGCGATTTGGTAGAGCAGGATATGGCGCTCTATCGTTAGCCAAAGTTTATTAACAAGGACAATCATGCGATTACTACTGATTTGTAGTGTTTTACTGCTATCTTCCTGTGCGACCAAATCATTAACAGAACTGGTGCAGGCACATCCTGATTATGACGTTAGTCAGCTGAAGACGTTCATATGGGCTGAACCACCGGTGCGAGTCATAGGTATACTTAGCGGCTCGGGGGAAAGCGATCTTACCCGGCGTGCTCAGAGTGTTGGTCAAGCGATACTCACGAATAGAGGTTACATCGATGCCGGTCCGCACAAACCCGACATGATTGCATCATTGATGATTGGCGCCATTAACCAGACGTCGATTTCTCAGCATAAGGTCGACGCGAGGCAGGGTTACTACGACCGGACGGTGAGTTGGACACAGGAAAATGATTATCTGAGAGGTGGCGTCGCGATTATTCTGACGAACCCCGACAATGGCGTAATAATGTGGCAGGGAAGTGCCATAGACACTCTGAAAGCCAATCGGAAACCCTCCGGGCAGAAAATGGATAAGTTCGGCAAGCTGGTCGAGCAAATGCTTCCTGCATCTCAATAATTGATACGTATGAAATGGGCTTCTGCATAACATTTATCCATATCACAAGATTGTGAATCTCTCTGGCGCTGGGTCATCCGATTTGATGGCTGTTTGTGGCTGTGCTTAGGAAAGGCGGCTGTTTGGTTTTTCGCTGCTGTGGGAGGAGTCAGGTTTCTTGGCTTGCTTCAAGCCATGTGCCGTTCGGCGGTGGGATTGATGATCAGGAAGAGCGTACATGAATTCCATGAGGTGGGTTGTTATATTTGTGCTGTTCCGGGTTCAATTGAACAGGTTGAACCCGGGTCAGACCTGCCTGACTACAGCTGATTGTTGATATTCACGATGGTGGGAATGCGGCGAACATATCACCAAGAATAGCTCGTAGGGTCTCGCCGGGATTCTCTCGCATTTTTGTTGTGATCTTCCGGACAGCCCTTGCATGCCACACTGGCTTTCTGGTGGAACCATCGTATAGGTCAACGGCCAGGGTACCCTCGGTGTACTGTCGCACATCTGTGTTGGTGTAGGTCTGGGCGCCATAATAGCCGCGGCCTCCCCAACCCCAGCTGCCATAGTTACCGCGGTAGGACTCCGGATAGCTGGTGACCTGTATCTTGTCTCTGCCGCCCAGCGTGAAACCAACAGTAAAGTTTGCCTCCTTTCTGTCTGAGACCCTTGTATAACCGCGGGCGCTAAGGATGTTCTCGGTGATCTGAATGATCCTACCTTCCAGCATCGGGCTAACACCCGGTAAACCTTCGGCGATCATCAGTGGGTTATCGGAGATAAAAGCAAAGGTTCGATACTCTGAAAAGTTGTGGGAAGGGTCGAAGTCAACCATTGGTTTGGGCGCAGCGCAGCCGGCAAGGAAAACCAATAGTAATAAAGTCAGGTGTCGCATAATTGTTTCCTTATAAATTCTTTAGTGTAGTTTGCTTAATTACCAACAACAAGCTCAGTTGGGTGTTAGAGACAGTATCGAGGGGAAGCCAACATCGATCAGCCATTATACGGTTATATGGGTCTTGGTATTGGTCGTTCGTTCAAAACCGTTGTTTACCAGGTCCTCCTCCAGCCGGTCTTCAAGACGCTCTTGCTGGTATTCAAAAATAGGTTGTGGCGCATGCCTTGGAAATAACCCGGTCCAAGCTAGATGATGCCTCGGTTGGTTGGTGTGATTTCATACGTAGTATTAGATTCATACAATCGTTTAACTGCTGCGGTGAAAACCGAACAGGGTTGCATACAGTACCGGAACTACGACCAGAGTCAGTACTGTGGCGAATCCAAGCCCGAACATGATCGTTACCGCCATGGGAACAAAGAACGCATCGCCAAGCAATGGGATCATGCCTAGTATGGTCGTGAGTGCGGCCATGGATACCGGTATCATACGACTGAGGCCTGAATCTACGATAGCCTTGAAAGGTTCCTTGCCTGAATCCAGTTCAACCCCGATCTGATCTACCAGTACAATGGCGTTCTTTATGAGCATGCCTGCCAGACTCATAAAGCCCAGCATTGCCATGAACCCAAATGGTTGCTCGAACACCAGCAACCCGGCCGTAACACCGACGAGTGCAAGCGGTACGACAAGCCATATGACCAGGGTCTTTTTGAGCGAATTGAACAGCGCGATAATGATGAATACCATCAGTCCGAAGAACAATGGAACTGACTTGGCGATAGCGGTAGAACCCTTGTCGGAATCTTCATTTTCACCTCCCCATGCCATGTAGTATCCGGGCTTGTCTTTGAGATAGAGTCGATCTCGATACTTCAATGGAATGGTAGAGCTGTTGTGTTCTATCTCAGTATCCTCTGGGACACCTAGTCTTTGCGCTACGTCCACATTGAGTGCTATCTCAATGTCTGCCTTGATGTCAGCTAGTAGATCTGACGATAGACCCGTGCGCTGGTCGAAATGCAATCGAAGCATGGCGACTCTGTCCTGGCGCCAGATATGTGGGTTCTCAAAGGCGATGTCAAAGACCGGTGCTACCTGCCCGACAGGAACCATCTGTTGGGCAAGGGGGCTCCAGACAAGTAGCTGGTCCAGACTGGAAAGATTCGTGCGTTCTTCCTCTGGCGCCCGTGAAATAATCGGAAGTAGTTCATCATTGTCCCGAAATACTCCGGAAACAAGGCCTTCTCCAGAATAGGCCATAGCGTCTGCGACCCCCTGGCGGTCAATGCCGAGTCGGCGCATTGCCGTATCAGACACGCGGGGGCGTAGGGTTTTTACCTTATCACCCCACTCATCCCTAAGACCTTTTACGTTGGGGTTCTTTGCAATTATTTCCTTTGCCGTTGCTGCCAACTTACGAAGCTCCTCCTTGTCAGGGCCAGAGATTCTGAGTTGAATCTTGCCACCGGTCGCTGGACCCAGGACAAATAGTTTGACGTTGAAGTTTGCGTCAACAGGTCCTTTTTCAAGGTCAGTTTGGATCTGCTTCGAGAGCTTCTCTATGACCGAAAAATCATCAGTGTCTACCAGAATGCGGCCAAAATGGGGATACGACTGCTCAGGCGGATAAGTCAACAGGAAGCGTGGTGAACCGCCCCCAATCTGGGTCGTGACATGAGTGACACCTTCGTAGCTCAACAGTTGTTCTTCGACCTGCTTGAGTTGCGCCTCCGTTTCGTCAATGACGGTGCCATCGGGGAACCAGGCATCAACATAGAACTGCGGTCTGGTTGAATCAGGGAAGAAACTGTGTTTTACATACCCAAAGCCGATGATTGCGCTGCCAAAGAGCACGAGCGTAAGAGCGATCGATAAGACACGGTTATCAATGGCGAGCTCCAGGAATCGTCGATATGTCTTGTAGAAACCGCCAGCATAGGGATCTTTGTCGGACCCGGCATTTGCGCTTGGTTTAAGGAAGACCTTACACATTAACGGTGTAATAGTGACCGCGGTAAACCAACTCATGCTGAGGGAAATCAGGATGACCGAGAATAGTGATCGGGTATATTCTCCGGTTGCATCCTGGGAGGTGCCAATCGCGGCAAACGCAGCAATAGCGACCGCCGTCGCACCTAGTAGCGGGGTCGCGGTTTGCCCAACCACAGCCTTTGCCGCTTCACTGGGGTCCTCGCCCTGGTCGATTCGCATTCGCATACCATCTGTTACTACGATCGCATTATCCACCAGCATACCTAGCGCGATGATGAGCGCCCCTAGTGAAATACGCTCAAGGTTGATGTCGAACATAGCCATAAAGATAAAGGTACCGGTAATCGTGACTATCAGTACTACACCGATAATAAGACTGCTACGCAGCCCCATAAAAAATAATAGAACGGCAATGACGATGACGACAGCTTCAACCAGATTAACGAGGAAGTTATTAATGGCGATAGTGACTGATTCTGACTGTAACGAGACGATATTGAATTTCATTCCCAGGGGAATCTGGTTGGATATTTGACGGACTTTTTGCTCGAGGCCCTGGCCCATAGTGACGACATTACCGCCTTCAGAGGTTGAAATGGCAATGCCTATCGCAGGGAGGCCGTCATATCTTAATTTGGTTGAGACCGGATCTCGGTAGGCTCGATAGATATCAGCAATGTCACCCAGAGCTACCTGGGTACCAGATTTACCGGATGGACTGATCAGGAGGTCTTTGAATTCCTCCTCCGACTTGTATTCACCCGTGGGATTAATCGCCAGTCGTTGATTACCCACGCCAAAGTAACCGGCAGATACAACGACATTCTTGCTGCCAAGAGCCCTGTCAATATCAGTGGGCGCGATACCAAGGGCGGCCATACGTTGCCTTTTTAGTTCAACGTAAATGACTTCCTTGGGTACACCGTAGAATACAATTTTCTTTACATCTTTAACGGTTAGCAGTTCTCGGCGCAGAAATTTTGCAGTCTCGTACAACTCGTTTTGGGAGTAGCCGTCACCACTAAGAGCAATATAAACGCCGAACACATCACCGAAATCATCATTGACGATAGAGGGGCCAGCGCCGGGGGGAAGGTTACGCTGGGTATCGCCGATTTTGCGACGAAGTTCATCCCACACCTGGGGTAATTTGGCCTTGTTATACTCGTCTTTGATTGTGACATTGACAATGGACGCGTCACGATAGGAGTGCGATTCGACGTAGAATAACTGGCCAAGTTCCTGGCTCGCCCGTTCTATCAGGTCGCTGACTTCGCGTTCTACCTCCTCGGCCGAAGCGCCTGGGTAAGGCGTGTAGATGCGGGCTACCTTAATCGTGAATTCCGGGTCTTCCAGCCTTGAGAGACCGTCGAAGGCTACCATGCCGACGGCCGCCAGTATAAAAGTGACAACCCACGTAATTGTGCTGTTGCGGATGCTCCATTCAGCGGGGTTCATTAGTAGCCTACCTCGGTGATCGGAATGATCTCTTTCCCCTCAACTAAGGATGATAAACCCGCGGTAACGATCATGTCTCCTGCGATGACTCCACTGGTGATTTCGATCTTATCGGCACCGGTAAGTGAGCCGGTGGTGACAATCTGGCGTGTCAGCTTGTTGTCAGATCCCACCTTCCATACGCTACTTGCGTCGCCTTCTCCAGCGACTAGTGCGACCAGAGGAATCACCAGCGGGCCTGTTGATTGGTCAATCTGAGAGATGCTAACGATTGCTGTCATTCCCGGCAGGATGCTGGAGACATTTTTGTCTTTAATGCCAGCCACCACTTCGAAAGTTTGTGTCTGGGAGTCGGCTTCGGCAGCAAACTCTTTGATGTATAAGTCAAAGACTCGACCTGGCAAAGCATCAAATTTCGCACTGAGGGCGAGGTTGGGGTTTTCCTGTCTACGAGCAACCAGTGTTTCAGATACCGAAACAACCAACTCGAGATCGGTCGTGTCCTGCAAACTCAGGATTGGTTGCTTGGCCTGAATGTCCTCGAAATTTTGGACGAAAGTCCTGGCGATCACGCCAGTAAAAGGCGCGATCATTTTTGTGTCAGCGTAAGCTTTTTCTGTGCGCTCAAGGTTTGATACTGACACATCGAGGCTTGCCTTGATTTTGTCGTAGTCAGACCGGGATATATAGTTGTCAACGATTAATTCTTCTGCGCGGTCGAAATTGGCCTTGTTTTTATTTTGCTCGGCGCGTGCCGCATTGAGGTTGCTTAGATAGTCGCTGTCATCAAGTTTGCCCAGGACATCACCTTGGCTAACTTTCTGGCCTTCCTTAACAGAAAATTCGACGATTTTTCCTGATACCTGGAATGAAAGGTCGCTTCGTTGGGCCGCTCTCACTGTTCCGGGTATCTCGCGTGTTCGACTGAATTGCTCACCGAGTACCAATACCTTCGCAGGTTGAATATTAACTGACGGTGGTGGAGCCTCCTTAGAGCAACCAACAAAAAATAGGCAAAATAAAGCAACTATTGAATAAAGGAAGGTCGTTACGCGCATTAAAAGCTCTCTTGGCGAAGTGAAATCATGTAATCATAATAGCATCTTACCGTAGCCCTATGAATCTGCTCGGATTTCCATCGTCACAGGTGGCAAGGCCACAATACAACCAACCGACGCTACGCGGAGATACGACTTAGGGGTATGTTGTTCACGGGCATTCTATTCAGGTGCTTTCTATTCAGGTGCTTTCTATTCAGGTGCTTTCTATTCAGAGCATAGCTTATTGGTCGCGAACTGGAAGGGAGCGTTGTCCATGACGATTCGACCCTCGCGCTCGGATAATGCAAACATTTGCTGC
>Ga0209263_1000182_pt1 | contig 46552 bp, 43 predicted proteins | sample SaaInlV_DNA_100m_FD_184684 | JGI IMG/M metagenome (GOLD analysis project Ga0209263, IMG submission 184684) | Marine microbial communities from expanding oxygen minimum zones in the Saanich Inlet - SI075_LV_DNA_100m (SPAdes) (version 2) | ecosystem: Environmental > Aquatic > Marine > Unclassified... | reverse complement strand
ATATTGAATCAATAAAAAAATTCAATGTTCAATGGGAAAAATTTCTTACAGCATCAAGTGATGAATCAATTACAGCATATCAAGATGCCATCAAAAAATTTAATCAGGCATGGCAACAAGGAAAAATATAATTTAATAAAATTATATTATTTTTTAATTTTTATAATAAAAAAAGATAATTTTAATTTATAATGAAATTTAATTATAACCAATTTTCAATAATAACATGACAAAAGCAATTGTTTTAGGTGGTTCACGTGGAATAGGTAAAGCAATTTCAGACTCATTAAAATCAATAAAAATTGATGTCTTTGCGGCATCCAAAAATGATATTGATACATCAAATTTAGATAGTGTAAAAAAATTCATTGGTAAAAATAATGAAACAGATATTTTAATTCTAAATACAGGTGGTCCTAAACCAAAACCATTCTCAACTATTGTAGAAGATGATTGGAATAAATACCATAATCAATTATTTGTAGGATTTTGTACAATATTACAAAATATTAAAGTAAATGATAATGGTTATATTTTTTTGATTAGCTCAAATGTAATAAAAGAACCAAATGCAAAATTAATAATTTCATCAGCATATAGAGCAGCATTTTCAGAAGTCTTCAAAGTTTTAAGCAAAGAATATGCTCAAAGAAATATTAATTGTATCAACATTGCACCAGGTCCTATCAATACAGATAGAACTAAAGAAATAATAGATGATATTGAAAAATTTGAAAAAACACTACCAATGAAAAGATTAGGTAATCCTGAGGAAATTGGAAATTTTGTTAAAGCAATAGTAGAAAATAAAGTAAAATATCTATCAGGAGTTACAATAAATTTTGACGGTGCAAACTCCAACTATGTTTTTTAAAAATAACATCTAAGAAGTTATTAGTATAGAGAGTATTTCAGAATTATGACAGAATGGAATACACTTAGAGCAAGATTTCCAGATGACGAGTTTAATGAAATTGAGAGAATAAAAGAACAATACGGATTAAGCTATAATGAAATTATTCGTGCGGGTGTAAAATTCTATGTAGGTTTAACAATGGCTAAAGAATTACTGGGAGATACACTTGAAGAAAAAGATATCACAATTGCTGGAAAAAATTTGGGAAAAATTTTAAACAGTCCTAATTATCAAAAAAATTTAGATCAAAAAATTTCAAAGTTAGTAAAAATTTTCATATTGGAATTCTTTGAAAAAGGAATGGATTTTAAAGAAAAGACAAAGAACATTAGAAAAGAACGTAAAGTTGGTAGACCAAAAATTAAAAGAAAAACAGGAAGACCTAAGCGAGGATTAGATTAAAATTATTTTTTAAATTCAACGTTTGGCGTATCAGGTTGACCCGCAATTGCAATTAATCCACCATCACGTAGTTGTTGTAATAACTGCATAACTTCTTTTTCAACTTGATTTCGTTGCAACCCTGTTTGTTGTGCAAATACTTCTACCAAATCTGTTACCTTACGCTCTCCATTACAAGATTTCCAAAAGTCAACAATTGCTTGATTAACCATAAATCCTTGTTCATGTTCATTAGCTAATACCATAGAACCATCTTCTTGTTGAACTAATTTTCCAACTCCCTGAGGTAAGGCCGTTTCATAATTAATTGGAGCAGGAGTGTTTAATCCATTTGCACCCATTTCTTTAATTTTGAGTTTACCTTCTTCAGTCATTTTATCCATTGACCATGCAGGTTCCCAAACAATTTCAATATTGACATTATTTACTCCAGGAACTTTTTTGGCAAATCTTGTTGCATCTGCAACTAAAGTTTCATGTAAAGGGCAACCCTGTGTAGTCATGGTCATTTTAATATCAACATCATTATTTTCTTTAACATCAATACCATAGATTAATCCCATTTCTACAATGTTTAGAGGAACTTCAGGATCCATACATTGTTTTAAAGAGTCCTCAATTGCTTGTGTAGAAATAGTACTCATATTCTATAATTCAGTTTAAAAAACAATAAAAACTTTGTACTAATTAGCTTGGAATAATTTTGTAAGAGATTCCTCATAAGGTGCTGTAGCCACGCCTTTTTCAGTAATAATTCCAGCAATCAATTCAGGAGGGGTCATATCAAATGCAGGATTAATAACACCAATATTATCAGGAGCAGTCTTTTTTTCACCAATGCCTGTAACTTCTGAACCATTTCTCATTTCAATTATAACATCATCAGCCTTTGTCTCCATATCAATTGTAGATAATGGTGCTGCAACATAAAATGGAATTCCATGTTGTTTTGCCATTGTTGCTACTTGATAAGTTCCAATTTTGTTAAAGACATGACCAGTTTTTACAATTCTGTCTGCGCCCACTACAACTTTGTTTACCAATCCATTAGCCATAGAATATCCTACTGCAGTATCAGGAACTAAACTAACATCAAATCCATCATGTTTTAATTCAAATGCGGTTAAACGAGAACCTTGCTGAATTGGTCGAGTTTCAGTTGCAATTACTTTGACATTTTTTCCACTTTCTCTAGTTGCTCTAATTACACCTAATGCAGTTCCATATGCAACAGTAGCTAATGCACCAGCATTACAATGTGTCATAATAGTATCATTATCATCAAAAAGTACAGAACCATTTTTTCCCATAGATTTGTTTATTTCAATATCATCATCAGCCATTTTTTTAGCAGTAGAAATAACTAATTCACGAATTTGTTCAGGAGTTTCTCCTGTTTTTGCAACATTCATAATTTTTTCTAATCCCCAACCCAAATTTACTGCAGTTGGTCTAGTTGCAAAAAGAATTTTTCGTGCTTCTTCTAAATCAGATAATAATTGTTCTTTTGTAGTAGCTTTACTTTGTAAAGCTGCTAATCCTAATCCAAATGCACCAGAGACACCAATTGCAGGAGCTCCTCTAACTATCAAAGTCTTAATGGCATTTGCAACTTGATTAAAATCATCATATTGTACAAAAATTAATTCATTTGGTAATTTTGTTTGTTCAATCATTATTACTTTATTATCTTTCCATTCAACAGTTCTCAGAGAAGAATCTATAACGATATTTTCGTTCATAAAATCAAATAATTTCATCCATATTTAAAATAATTAATCATTAGTAAATTGAACTGTTATATCATCAAAAATATTATAGATATTATTGTTTGATTTAGAATTATTAGAAAAAATTGATTCTCAAGGAATGTATAAAGTGTATGATAAATGGCCAGAAATTGCTCGTAAAAATTATGAAAAAAATTTTTCAGATATAAATTTTGGAGAAATTTCACATATTGTATTTGCAGGGATGGGAGGTTCAGGTATTATCGGAGATATTTTTTCTGCAATTTTATCTAAAACAAATATTCATGTGGAAGTGGTAAAAGGCTATCTGTTACCAAAAACAGTGGATGTCAAAAGTTTAGTGGTTACTACAAGTCTATCTGGAAATACTGAAGAAACTCTTAGTGTTTTAAAAAATGCCTATGAAATTAAATGTAAAATTCTTGCATTTTCAGATGGTGGAAAAATGCAAAAATATTGTGAAGATAAAAAACTCAATCATAGAAAAATATCAATGATACATTCTCCACGTGCATCATTTCCTATTTGTTTATTTTCAATACTAAAGGTCTTAGAATCATTTTTACCAATAGAAAAAAATGATGTTAATAATTCATTAGAAGAATTAGAAAAATGTAGGAACAAAATTTCATCTAATAATTTAAATGATAAAAATCCAGCAATAGAAATTGCAAATTTAATTTCAGGGATACCTTTGATATATTATCCATCAGGATTACAAGCTGCAGCAATAAGATTTAAAAATTCATTACAAGAAAATACCAAAATGCATGGAATTACAGAAGATATTATAGAAAGTTGTCATAATGGAATTGTATCATGGGATAGAGAAACAAATGTGAAACCAATTTTAATTCAAGGTACTGATGATTATGTTAAAACTAAACAAAGATGGCAAATTATAAAAAAATTTTTTGATAATAAAAATATCAATTATATTGAAATTAATTCTGTAAATGGTAATATAATTTCAAAATTAATAAATTTAATTTATTTATTAGATTTTGCTACAATATACAAATCAGTTTTATTAAATATTAATCCTACACCAGTAAATGCAATTAATTTTGTAAAAATAAAATTAAATGAAGATATTATTTTAAAAAAATCTTGAAAATATTCAAAAAATAAATCAATAAAATTAAATCTTAGTTATTTTAATCCAAGTCCAATTACAGATAACATTTTCCATAACTTGAACATCACCTAACATTCTAGTACTTACATCAGTTTTATTTTTAACATGTTCATACTCATTTTGAATTGGTTTTGGATCAAATTTGTCAGTGATAACTTCTGTTTTCCAACCTAATTGATGTATAAAATCTAGAAAATAATCTTTTTTCCATGTATTGAGATACCAATAATCTAAAGGATTTCCATCCTCATCATACGTATCTACCGTTGGTGATTTTACAATATTTGTATATTCACCCAATAATGTTCGAATAAAACAAGTTTGTTTTGTACTTTGCAATAAATTAATCATAGGTTTACGGAAATCTGGTAAATGTAATAATACATTGCAGCTATACACTATATCAAATGGCTCATCAGGAAATATAGGTTGAAAAATATCTTTTACATAGAAATTAGCATTTTTATCATTTTTAAACGCATTTTGGGCTTGACTAATGTAATAATCATATGCATCTGCACCAGTATATTTTAGATTAGGATATTTCTTTCTAAGGCCAGTTAGATAATGACCAACATTACAACCAACATCAAGAATTTTCATATCAGGTTCATAAACTGTAGAAATTAATGATACCAATTGTTTTGTACTTTCCATGTCAGACAGATTACCTTCAACTCGTTTGATGTTGTGTCTACTTTCAGGTTCAGGATCTTTACCCCATTGCTGCCAGTCTTCATATTCCATTATAACAAAACTGACATTTTTCATTTAAATAAATCTATTTTTTAGACAAAAATAAAAATTAGAAAAAATTAATTTCATTTTTAATTCAACCATGTAAAATTATTTGTCAAGAGATTTTTTAAAATATGCCGGAATTCCAACCCAAATTTCGTTTTTTGGAATATTTTTAGTAACAAAAGAATAAGATCCAATTATAGAATTTTCACCAATTGTCACTCCAGGCATTATCGTACTATGAGTTCCAATTTTACAATTTTTTTCCAAGACTACTGATCCACTTTTATTATCAATAGTAGAATCAGAGTAAATTGAACAATGGGATCCTATTTGTACATCATCACCGATACTCACATGATTTTTACAATTTATGTATGAAAAGGTACCAATATCAAAATTTTTTCCTAAATCAAGGTTTTCTGGATATTGGACTATATAATTATACTTTGTAAGCTTACTATGCTCAATTATTGGTTTTTCCCAATTTGTTTTTTTTATTTCTTCCATTTTATTTAATATGATAATTGTTTTTGAATTAATTGATTATTAAGATTAATTTTCTCAAGTATTCGTATAATTATTTTTGATGAATTACCTTTTCCATAGATTTTTTGTTTTTTAAGTTTTTTATTATTTTCAGATTTTAAAATAGCTTTTTTAAGAGAAATTGCTGATGGATTTTTTAGATTTATTATAGTTTTATCCATATCCCTATTCATTTGGCGAATTCCAATGTTAATAACAGGTATTTCAAAATAACTCCCTTCTATAATTCCACTACTAGAATTTCCTATAAGCATATCACAGTTTTTTAATAAATATAGATATTGATTTCTAGGGAGACTTTTGTATAATTTTATAAAATTATAATTTTTTGAAAATCTTTTTAATGCTTTAAAGATTTTCTCGTTTCCATAATCAGAATTTGGAGATATTGCAATTACTTGTTTTTTAAGTGATTTTATTATAGTTAATATTTTAAGAATTTCTTTTTCACTTTGTAATGGTTCAGTTGTTTGAGAATGATGTACAAGTAAAATAGATTTTTGTATTAAATCTAAATCAAGATTATTAGGTTTGACAAATTTATTCGAAATAACTTCATCAATACTAGGAGAACCAGTTAAAAATACGTATTTTGGGTTTTCACCCATTTTAATAATTCTATTTTTACTTTTTATTGTTGCTGCAAAATGAATATTTGATATTTTTGTAATAGCATGACGATTATACTCATCAATAGTACCTTTAGATTTATCTCCTCCATGAATATGTGCATTTGGAATATTCATGTGTGAAGCTGCTAAAGAAGAAGATAGCATTTCATCTCTATCACCTAAAACTAAATTAATATCAGGTTTAATTTTTTTAAAAACTTTCGAAAAACCAATAATACTGTTTCCTAAATTTAGTGAATTACTAATTAGTGAATCATTACTAAGATCAGTTTTAACTATTGATGAAATTTTATATCCATCAGATTTAATTTCATCAATAGTTTTTCCAAATTTATTATGCAAATGCATTCCAGTAACAATAAGATGGAAATCAAGATTTTTACTATTTTTAATTTCTTGTATTACAGGTTTAAGTATACCATAATCAGCTCTCGTACCAGTAGTAATACTAATTTTTCTTTTCATACATATATCTAATTTCATCTCATTTTAAATTTTTAAAAAATTCACGGAGTTTATATTTCAAAAAAACTAGTACTGATTATTGGTTTTTGTAATAGCAGAAATTGGAGTGAATTGGGACGGAGATTTTGAATTACTTAAAAAAATGTTATTAGCCTCTAAAAAATCGGGGTGTAATGCAGTAAAGTTTCAATCTTTTACTGAAGAAATGATCAAAGATCATCCTCAAAAATCACGCCTAATGAAATCTACAATTTCACAAAATAATGTGGAAGAAATTAATAAAATTGCTAAAACAGTTGGGATTGAATGGTTTTGTACACCAATGTATCATGAAGCTATAAATTTTTTAAATCCATTTGTAAAGAGATTTAAAATTAGAGAATTTGATGGAAGATTAATTGTTAATAATCAAAAATCAAGACTGTTTGAAACTATCTATAAAACAGGAAAAGAGATAATTATCAGTTCACAGACTAATCCTAATAAATCAAATTACTATTCAGATCCAAAAATTAAATGGTTGTATTGTGTTCCTAAATATCCTAGTAAATTAGAGGATGTAGATTTTTCAATAATAAAAAAGTTTGATGGATATTCAAACCACAACCCCCAATCAATAATACCAATTACAGCAACAATACTAGGTGCAAAAATAATTGAAGTGCACATAACATCAAATAAATCACAAAAATTCATTGATAATAATGTAAGCTTTGATTTTAATGAATTAGAAGAAATTGTTAATGTGATTCATCAAATTGAAAAAATCAAACGGTAATTTTTGAATTGGGATGTTTTCGTTTAAAAATTTTCCAATGTAATAAAATCATTTCAGAAACAAATAGATCAAAAATATCATCAATATCAATTGATTCAGGAGATTTAGAGAATATTGGTAAAATTTTATTACCATAAATTGAATCAAAATTTTTTAATGTTTTATTCCAAAACGTATAGACAGAGCCTGTAGGGAAAAATAAATCTAAATTTTTGTTAGAAGAATTAGTTTTAGATAATTTTTGATAAGGAATTAACATTTTATTTTTATAATGAAAAGAGTAATTTAAAGGAGAATTAATTTTTTTTACTGAAATTACACTATTTGCTTTAGATTTTTTTAATAATTGAATTGATTTATCGATTATTTGAGTAGTCCTAAAAGGAGAAGTAGGTTGAAGAAGCAATATAATATCTGGTTCATAATTTTCATTTTTTTGTAAATATAATAAAACATGTTTTATTACAGAAATTGAAGATGTTTTATCTTCTGCAAGTTTTTTTGGTCTTAAAATTGGAATATCTATTCCATGTGATTTACAGATTTTAACAACTTCTTTACTATCAGTACTTACAAATATTTTATTAATCAATTTAGATTTTTTTGCAGAATTAATTGTATAGCTAATTAATGGTGAATCTCCTAATTTTAAAAAATTTTTAGAAGGTAAACGCTTTGAACCACTCCTAGCAGGGATAATTGCAAGAATGTTCATAGATTAAGATTAATCATAGGATAGAAAAACTTTGATAATTTATGAATAGAGTAATATTTTAGTAATTAAAATCATTGTTGATTTAAATGAAAAGAAAAATACCTACAAATAAAAAATTAGAACATGAATTGAAAAACTCCATAGTTCTAATTACTGGAGGTGCAGGAAGTGTGGGAACTGGCCTTGTCAAAGAGATCTTAAAATATTCTGTTAAATCTGTAAGAGTTTTAGATATAGATGAACATGCTTTATTTAGACTGAAACGTTCAATTTCAGATCAGAGATTAAGACCTCTGCTTGGTAGTATTTTAGACAAAGATAGAATAGAAATGGCAACAAATGATGCAGATATAATTTTACATGTTGCAGCAATAAAGAATATTGAAATTTCAGAATATAATCCAATAGAAACTATTGATGTGAATATCAATGGAACAGTTAATCTAATTAAAACAGCTATGAAAAATAAACCAAAAAAATTCATTACAATTAGTACTGATAAAGCTGCAGAGCCAAGAACTCTATACGGTAGCACTAAACAATTAACAGAAAAATTAACATCTTGGGCAGGTACATATCTAAAACCAACAAAATTTGCCACAGTTAGATTTGGAAATGTGATAGAAAGTAGAGGAAATGTATTTGAAGTATGGGATGAAGAAATGAAAAGCAATAAGCCATTATCAATCACAGATCCTTTAATGAACAGATATTTCTTTCATTTAGATGATGCCGTTAATTTTGTACTTCAATGTATTCCGTTAACAAAAAATGGAGAAATATTTGTGCCAAAAATGGAATCACATAATATCAAAAAACTTGCACTAAAATATTCTAAAAAACACAAAGTTATTGGAAAAAGACCAGGTGAAAAAATAGAAGAAATTCTAATAACTTCAGATGAAAAAAAGATATCTGATGAAAGAAAAGATATGTGGATAATAAAGCCAAAATTTATGTAATTTTACTTTCAAAAAATTCACAAATCGAATTAGTGAGGTAAGATTTTTCTTCAGATGTCATATTTGGATATAATGGTAAAGTAAGAATTTCATTTGAAATTTTTTCAGTTACAGGTAATTGATTACTAGTGGTTCCAAATTTATTTTTATAAAAATCAGTTAAATGTATAGGTGGAAAATAAACTTTAGAAAAAATTTTTTTAGTTGTAAGAAAATTATGTAATTCATCTCGTATATTTTTATTACTTAATCTTATAGAATACATTTGATAAATATTTTTAAAGCCATCAGGAGATAAAGGTAAAGTAATCTCTGGAAATTTAGAGATTGTTTTTGAGATTACATCTGCATTATTTTGTCTCATTGAAATAATTTTATCTAATTTTTGTATTTGAGAAATTCCCAAAGCAGCAGTTATAGATGACATTCTCCAATTATAACCTAATTCAAGATATTGGGATTGTTCAACGTTATCAAAATATCGTTTTGAATCCATTCTACCATGTGAACGAATTAATTTAATTTTTTCATAAATTTTTTTATCATTAGTAACAACTGCACCACCTTCTCCCGTTGTAAGAACTTTATTTCCACAAAAACTAAATATTGATGAATCTGAAAAAGAGCCAACTTTTTTTCCATCAATAGTTGAACCTAATGCTTCTGCAGAATCTTCAATGACTAATACATCATTATTTTTTGCTACCTGATTAATTTCATTAATTCTGCATGGAAGTCCACCATAATCCATTGGAACAATTGCTTTTGTATTTGGTGTAATGTAATTAGAAAGTAATTCCGGATCTAATCCATAAGTACTTTCTTCAATATCTGCAAAAATAGGATTAGCACCTACAAAAGATACAGAATTTGCTGTTGAAATAAAAGAAAAAGAAGGAACTACAATATCATTTTGAGGTCCCAACCCATAAGCTAAAAAAGCTGCATGTAATGCCGAAGTTCCTGAGTTTAACGTAAGACAATAATCGACATCAATATAATTTTTAATAGCATTTTCAAATTCTTCAATCTCAGGTCCTATAGCCCAATTATTTCCACGCTTAACAATTTTTGTGATTAAATTAACATCCTCATCATCAGTATAGATTTTATAAAGAGGGATAATCCATTCTGTCATACCTGAATATTTGTTAGATTAACCGTGGATATAATATATATTAAAACATTATAAATAGTAGGTAAAGAATTTTAATGTTTAAAAATTGGCAGATTCAAAACCAGAATTATTTAAAAATTTAAAAAAAATTAATCCAGATGAAAAAATTGTTTATTGCAACAGATGTGTTGTATCAAATCAAAGACCAAGAATTACATTTAATCAAAATGGCATATGTTCAGCATGTTTATGGACTGAATTTAAAAGAAAAGTAATTGATTGGGATAAAAAAGAAAAAGAATTAGAAAATTTATGTGATAAATTTAGAAGTAAAGATGGAAGTTGGGATGTAATTGTTCCAGGAAGTGGAGGAAAAGATAGCAGTTATGTTGCATATATTTTAAAAAAGAAATATGGAATGCATCCACTTACAGTAACATGGGCATCAGCATTACCTACTGAGATTGGAACTGAAAATTTATTAAAATTTATTCAATCAGGATTTGATAATATATTAGCTACACCAAATGGAGAAATTCATAAAAAATTATCTCGGTTAGCACTTGAAGAATTTGGAGATAATTTTTTACCATTTATTTATGGACAATTAAATTTTCCATCTCAAATTGCTGTAAAATATAACATTCCATTCATTATGTTTGGTGAAGCAGGAGATGTAGAATATGGAGGGGCTATAGATCATTACAATGAACCAAAATTACAATGGGATTTTATTGAAGAAACAGATATGACTAATTTACCTCCAGAATATTGGAAAAAACATGGTTTAACAGATGAACATTTACAATTCTATAAAGCACCGGGATTAAATGAAATTAAATCAAAAGGTATTGAAGCACATTATTTTAGTTATTATCAAGATTGGAAACCAGAATTACATTATAAAATTGCATCAGAACATTTAGGATTCAAACCAGAACCATCAGGAAGAAGTGAAGGAACTTACACTAGCTTTGCAAGTTTAGATGATAAAACAGATTGTTTTCATTATTATATGGCATTCATAAAATTTGGGATTGGTAGAGCCACTTCTGATGCAGCACATCAAATAAGGGATGAAATTATTACTAGAGATGAAGGGGTAGAATTAGTTCATAAATATGATGATGAATTTCCAAAAAAATACCTAAAGGATTCATTAGAATACCTAAATCTTAATTTAAAAAAATTGAATGAAATCATAGATAAGTTTAGGAGACCAATTATTTGGAATAAAGAAGGAAACGATTGGAAATTAAAAGAGAAAGTTTCAAAAATATGATTAACTGTTTAATCCAAATCCAATTTTAAACTTAGGATGCCAGATGCCATCTTTATCTTGTTCAAATAATTCTTCATTATACCATTTATCCATAATTTTCCAAAATTCAATTTTACTGAGTCCTGTGAAATTACAAAATTTATCAATGATTCCTTGATCTAATTTTCCATCTATTTCTTCCACAATAGGAATCATTTCCTCTCGAGTTTTTAATCCATAACGAATTAAACGAGAAGCATTGTCAGTAGCTATAGAATGTCCATATTTTGGATATTTTAAGTATGGATTCAATAAATAAGGAATTGAATCAATTTGATCGTAATTATCAATTGAGCCCTCACGCTCATATTCATGACCCAAATGTCTAAAACCCCATTTTGAAGCAACTTGAAAATTATGAAAAGAATTCCAAGGTACAAAGTAACTTAAATAAATTGATTCTAAACCAGATTCCTTAATTTTTAGGGGATCTGGTTGTCTTGCAGATTCTAAGTCAGATTCGCTAATCATTCCATCTTTAAACCAAATATCCCAAACTGGTTTTACAACATCATTATCACTTTGATGTAATGCATAAGGAGTTTCAACATTATGTTTTCCACCATATGTATAATTGATATCTTCTCCATAAACAAGTAGTTTAATTCCTAATTTCATTGCCATATTTACTGGAAATGAATAGATCAATGAATCAATATACCAAGTTGGAGAACCTAATTCTTCAAATGCTTTTCTAAAAAGATATTTTGCAATTTTTCGATTAGGTTCAAAAGTAATAATATCACATCCAAATGCTTCAGAAATGTTCTCTAGATTTTTTCTACCTGTTTCTGTCCAATCTATATTTCCTACACTAAATAAAACAGGATTCATGTTCATTACTTCTTTCATATAATAAGTTTGAAAATGAGAATCTTTTCCTCCAGAAATGGCAATAGCACAATCATAATTTTTTCCATTTTTACCTCTATGTTGATCACATAAATTTTTAAATTCGTTCATCCTTTGTTCCCAATTTGTATTTTTTTGTTTTTCAAAATTTATACAACCACTACAAATATCATTTTCAAATATTATACCAGGTCTAGTATCAGGCATTAAACATTTTTGACAATATTTCATATTAATTAATTTTAATTTAAAGCATATATCAATTTCACTAATCAATATTGATTTATTTAAGAAGAAATATTATCACAATCAATTTTTTTAGTAATTTTTTGATAATACATATCAGCAGCATTCTCAAACATATTGTGGTATTCATCTAAAAATTCACTCATCATATTTGATGAAATATTAGTATCATTTAAAAATCCAGATTGATAATTGAATTTTTTTGAAAGTTCAGATGTAAAGTCTACATGATAAAAATCAAAAGTAGTATTTTCAATATAATTCACATATTTATTCAATTCAGAGAAATCAACTTTCATATCCATCCATTTTGGCAAGATTTTTGGTAATTCTTCAATATTAGAGATTACATTTACAGAAGATAATTCTGAATAACCAGAATATTGACTAAAACAAATAGAAGGTTTACCATAAAAAGCTGCTTCTAACCCAGCAGTACCACGTAACGTAATAACTAAAGATGAATTTTGAATTAATTCATCGTGTGAAACAGAAGGATGAATCAATTTTACATTTGTAAAATCAATAATTTGTTTATAAAATGATGAATCTCTCCATCCAAGTGCAATCATTGCTGGATGCTCCTTAACATAAAGTAAATGATCTATAGGAATAGATTTTGCAATATTTTCAATTACCGAAATTTGATTTGTGTAATAGGGTGCACCCATAATCATCATTCGTTCTGGTTCTAATGTTAATGGATAATAGATGAATTTGTTATTAGAAGGAATTTTAGAAATTGAAGATTCTTCTAAAAAGGATTCATTTTTTTTCTTTTTAATATTATGCAAAGTTGCAGTTCCTTTTGTCAATACTTTAGATTTAGATTGTCCAAAATATGCATAATGTTTTTCTGTATTTTCTTTTTCATTCATAAAAAATTTGAATGCTGCAGAAATTTTATTAATTTTTGAATTTTTATATTTAGTTTTATTTTTTTCGCCATGAATTTCAGGTTTGTACTCTTTCAAAAAACTTAGCAATTGTTTTTGGGTCTTTTGTTTTTTCAGAGGTAAATTATGAAATATACTCATATCAATTAATTGATCAATTTCTTCTCTTACCTCCCACTTACTATCAAAATGTGTAGGTTCTATTGTAAAAATAGGAATTTCTAATTTTTTACACATTTTATAAAGAAGAAATGCATGATGGTAAATTATCATATTAATAAGTAGAAAATCAGGTTTAATTTCTCCAATAATTTTTTCAAATAGCTTACATTCTTGTTCTAAAAGAGACAGAATTTGAGTTTTAGTAAATTCAAAATATTTATTATATTTTGGATAAAATAATCGATCAGAATATACAAGTTCCCATAAATTTATATCAAATTTTTTTTCAAATCTAGATAAATATTCTAGATCTGGATTAACATTATTCACTTCAACATTATCAGCAAAATACCATTGTTTTTCAAATTGTACAAGATCCTGATTATCAAAAAAAAATTTTTGACTAAAGTTTCCATCAACTATAGCAAATTTATCAAAATCAAGTTTTTGTTGTAATCTATTAGTAATACCATAAATTACAAAATTTTTATCTAGCCAAACTAATGCTTTTGGTTTCATCTATATCACGTATATTTTGAGATATTAAAAATTAAGACATTTAGAATCATGTAATTAAAATTGATTAATCATACAAATAGGTTTTTGTCTACAAATTTTAAAAATATTTATAAAATTTTCTATTTAACTTTAATTTTATAACCAAGTACAAAAAATATTAGATATGGAAATTCGTAATGAAAGCAGATTCAACTATAGATTTTCTAAAAATTTTAATAAAGAGGACATTACAAGAAGTGTCGCAAAATATGGAATTGCAGTAATTGAAGACTATTTTTCTGAAGATGAACTAAAACAATTAAAATCAGAAGCAACAGAATTACTCAGTATTAAATCAGAATCAAGGTTAGAAAAAAACAAATCAGTGTTACAAAAGGCTTCAATTAATTCACTTGATAAAAACAAATTTCCTATGACCACGACACTTCCTAAAAGTGAATTTTTTACATATGTAGCAAAAGATTTTTTTGGCCCATATCCATTCATTGTACCTTTAGTGTATATTCATAAAGATATCAATAAAATTGATTTTAATGGAGCTTGGCATCAAGATCCTCAAACATCAGTTAAATTTTATATTTACCTAAATGATGTATCAACACAAAATGGTGCATTAAAATATAATATTGGTTCACATCGTGAAGGATTTTATCGATTAATGTATAAACGTCATACAGGAGATAATTTCCCAACATTTGGAATTCCAGATGAAGAATTACTTAATGCAGAAAGTATTCATGGTAAAGCAGGCACACTAATTGCATTTAATCCAATTGGAGCACATACTGCAGGTCAAATACAAAATGAAATGGAAAGATTTGTAATAAGATTCCATTATACTGCGCTTAGACCAACATCCATTATTAAAAAAGGATATCATAAGTTATGGAGAACTAAATTGAATCCAGTAAAACCACTAATTTCAAAAGATGAAATGTTTAGTCAAAAACATAAATCAATGGATTTTCATTTAAAGGAAATGAAAAAACATGAGTGATTAATTTTTCAAAGAATAAACAGATTTAATAAATTTTAATAATTTTAATAATTTTAAACCATTATTTAAAATTCGAAATCTAGAATTACTATCTGCCGCAAAACAAAATAAATTAATCAGTGAAAGAATATTTGTATTTTTTAATTTAGGTTCTAAACTCATTATATATAAAAAAAGAGATTCAAGAATTTTTTTTTGATAATTATTTTTTGTAGAAAATGAAGCATAAAGAGTTGCATAAAAATATAATATATCAGAAATCCAAATTCCAGGTTTTTTATAATTACCAAAATCTATAATTTTACAAGTATCACCAATCAAAATATTCTCACTATGAAGATCATAATGTCCAATATCATTAATGATCATTAAGTTATTAGAAATCCAATTATCTGTAATTTTAACAAGATTATTTCTCAATTTTGAAGAAATCAGTTTAAAAAATTGTCGTATAACAAATTGTTCAAATTTTGACGATTGGGTAAATTCAGGACCACTTGAAATTAAATTTCCAATACGATCAAACAGAATATCGGAAATAAATTGACTTTGATTTTGTTTAGGCACAAAAATTTTATTCTCAATTTTAAAAAATTGATCCAAAACATTAGAAATATTTTTAATTAATTCACTAAATGAATTATCAGTAAAATCATTTTGAAAAAAATTTGATTCTATAAATTCTCTAAGTGAAACACTAGGAAAAAATTCAATAATTAAAAAATTTTCACCTGAGAATAACATTTTTGGAGTACAAAGTGACGAATTTGTTTTATAAAATTCAATTTCATTTGAAAATGCAGTTTTCACATTGTTATTTGCATTGGAGCCTAAAATTTTCAGAATAGAAAATTGATTTGTTTTATTATTTTTTATTTTAGATACCGATGAATCTTTATCAAAATTTTGATGTAAAAATTCAATAAAAGAGTAATTAAATTTTTCACATAAATCTTTTAAAATCATATTACTCATTTAGACATCAATCAAATTTTTTTCAATTAGATAATTTACAATATTTTTTGCAGTTTCTTTCTTTGGAATATGCACAATATAGCAATTTGAATTAGAAATTGCTTTTTTGTAAATATTTTTCATTTTATCAGAAATTTGAAAATCAGATTTGTATGGGTATGTTAAAGGAGAGTTAGCAGTAATACGCTTAAGAACTTCGTTAAGAAATTTCATCTCCACTAATGAAGCTTGGATTGAACGTTCTACAAATTCATCTGAGGTTAATTCATTGAACGAAGTAGTGGTACAATTTTCTCTTGTAAGATAAAATAATTTGTTTAATTTACATGATGAACCAATTTTTTCTTTATCAAATAATTTGGATGGTGAAATTTTTACTAACTGATTTTGTGAAGAAATAGAAGTTAATAATTTCCATTTTCTTTTTAATTCTGGAGAAAGAGTTTCAATAGCTTGACTAGTGATAGAATCTCCTTCATTCATATCTGTTCTATATAATGAAATAGATTTTGGATTATAGTAGGAGTTTCCATCTGATCCAATAATTGCAAAATCTTCTGACAAATATTTAATTCCTTTTTGTTTTAATAATTCCATACCAATACTTGTTTTTCCACTTCCACCAGTTCCAGTTAATAAAAATCCATTTTGTTTTTTTTGAAATGAAGAACCATGAATGAATGAGAAATTTTTTTTTAACAAACTTAATTGATAAACATTCCAAAATACTGCATAGGATAAAATGAAATTTTTGATTAATCTGTTCAAATTTGAAAATTCAACTTTTTTCATAGAGAGTATCTTTTTTTTAGCACGAAACGAAATGCTTTGTTGTTTTAATTGTATGTGTAGAGATAATTTTTCAGAAGTAAAAGGATGTTTTACTATATAATTCAAGTATTCTAAATACCCAACAAAATATTCAGATTTATTAAAATTCATTGTATCTTTTCCGGAATAATGTGTTGGTTTATAGGATTTAAAGAATGATTCAGAATCCAAATTTAGTTCAATGTCAGGCTCTATATGTTCAGTAATTTTATCAGATAATTCCTCTTGGATTAAATCACATAATTCATTATTTCCAATTATTTTAACAATTAATGGACCTACTTTAACAAGATTTGTTAATTTAGAACACCTCTAGATAAATTAGATTTTTCATAATTATTAAATAAAAATTCATTTAAATGTCTCAAAATATGATTGGAAAAATTTTGTAAATTCATTTTGATGACTATTTGATAACATAATATTATTATTATTTAAAACAATATTTAGACAAATTTACTAAATTGAAATTTTTATAGAGCAGGTAGTTGAAAGTTCAATTATGAGGGAAATTAAAATAGGGAATAAAAAAATTGGTCAAAACAATCCTTGTTACACTATTGCAGAAGCAGGAGCAAATCACGAAGGAGAATTAAAAAAGGCATTCAAATTGATTGATGCTGCTGCATATTCAAAAGCAGATAGTATTAAATTTCAAACATATACTGCTTCTAAACTTGTTACAAAAACAGCTCCAAAATATTGGGATGATGGAATCAAAGGAGAAACTCAATTTGACGTATTCAGTAAATTAGATTCTCTAAAGAAATCAGATTGGGAAGAAATTTTCAATTATGCAGAAAAAAAGGGAATTACTTGTTTTTCTACTCCTTTTGATGAAGATAGTGTAGATTTATTATATTCTTTAGGAGTTGAAGCATTCAAAATTGCTTCTGCAGATATTACACACATACCTTTAATTAAAAAAGTTGCATCAAAGAAAATACCAATTTTCATGTCTACGGGAATGGCGTCTGATGAAGATATTATAGATGCAGTTGAAACTATTAAAAATCAAGGGAATCATAGTATTATCTTAATGCATTGTATGACTTCATATCCAACACCAGTTGAAGATGCAAATCTTGAAATGATTAAAACTATGACAAATAAATTTTCAGATTGTGTTATAGGATATTCAGATCATACAATTGGAGTAGATATTCCTGTTTTTTCAGCTTTGTATGGTGCAAAATGTATTGAAAAACATTTTACTTTTGATACAAAATTAACAACAAGTAGAGATCATCGTTTGTCACTTAATCAAGAAGAATTTAGAGAGATGGTAAAAAAATTACAATTAATTGAAAAATCAAAAGGCAATAAAGAAAGAAAAGAATTTGAGATAGAATCAGAAGCAGTAAAATTTGCTAGAAGAAGTATAGTTTCAGTAAAAAAGATTCCAAAAGGAACAATACTGACTAGAGAATTACTAGATATTAAAAGACCAGGCACAGGAATTTCACCAAAAAATATTGAAAAAATTATTGGTAAAAAAATTATTAAAGATATTGAAGAAGATATACCAATTCAAGAAAATGATTTAGAAAATTAAGAAAATGAACAAAAGACGAATTTTAGTTAGAGTAGATGCTAGTAACTTAATTGGATTAGGTCATGTATACAATATGTTAACAGTATTAGAGCGTTTCAAAAAAGATGATATTTTAATTGTCATGAAAACAAAAAAAAATTTAGGTATTGAAAAATTTAAAAAAGAAAAATTCAATGTTAAGTGTTTTACAAAAAAAGATGAATTAAAAAAAATTATTGAAAGTTTTAAACCACATTTAATATTTAATGATTTATTAAATACAACAGTTTCTTATATGAAATTTTTAAAAAAATTCAATACTTTTCTAGTTAACTTTGAAGATCTTGGAAGAGGTAGAAAACATGCCAATCTTGTATTTAATCCAATTTATTATTCATTATCATCCAAAAAAGAATTTTTTGGTCATAAATATGCCTGTGTTAGATCAGAATTTAGAAAATCAAAAAATAAAAGAGTTTACAAAAATGTAAAAAAGATTGTAATTACATTTGGGGGAACTGATCCTACAAACAAAACAAAAAATATGATAAAAATTATCAATGATTTTAAATTAACTAGCATTCAATTTAATTTTATTTTAGGATTAGGTTATTCTCATAAAAAAGAAATCAAAAAGATTGCCAAAAAAATGAATTCTGATGGATATAAAATAAATATTATTGAAAAAACAGATAATATTTCAAAATATGTAAAAGATTGTGATTTTGCAATTACCTCAAATGGAAGAACAGTTTTTGAATTAGCTGCCATGGAAATCCCCATGATATCAATTGCAGTAAATCAAAGGGAGAAACAACATTCTTTTGTTAGATATTCAAAAAGTGGATATCATATAAATTCCCCATTAAAGTTAGACTCAAAAAAAATCCTATTTAATTTTGATAAAATGGCAGATGTAAAAAATCGGAAGCGTTTTGTTAAAAATATGAAAAAAGCTGATCTGTTACATGGAATTGACAGAGTTGCTGAAAAAATAAACAAATTATCATTAACAAATTAATTTTAAAATTAAGACCATATTCTTGTAACTCCCAGAGGAATTTCAGAATTGATATTCATAACAAACTTATTTTTATCCAAATATTGAATTATTTTTTTCAAAGGAATTGGTTTCAAATTTTTTCCTAATTTTTTATAAATTAATCGTGCAACTATAAGATCTTCTGGGGTATCAACAGTCAGTCTAAAATTTGGTCGATATATCATTTTTGGAGCTTGAATAGTATTGATTTTAAATAATTTTTTATTTTCATAAATATACAATGAGCATAATTCACTTTGATGTTTATTTTTTCCTTTTTTATGAGATTTCTCTAACGCATCAAAACTAATCAATTCAAAAGAGGTTCCAATTGGAAGACCGTCTATAAATGAAAAATCATATTTACCATCAATGTGTTTTTTAATTGCAGGATCAATTCCTTCCCAATAAATAAAAGGATTTTCTGATGTTACTCTAAATATTGTATTACAATTCACATATTCTGCACCTAAAATTAATCTAGCTAAAACATCCGCATCGTCTCCAATTACAAATTTAATATTATTTTTTAATGCAAATTCTATAAAAATTTCATTTCCAGGTTTTTCACTAATTGCCAAAATTATTTCGTCAATTAATTTTGAAGATTTTATTTGCTCTATTAATAATTCTAAAATTGGGTGAGTATCAAGTAATTGCATCGGTTTTGCATACAATCGTTCAGAATCAACTCTACAAGCTATTACTGCAGCAACTCTATGTTGATTTTCTAAAAGATTTGATGTCAAGGGAGTGTTTGCAAGCAAATTTTTAGATATTTTTTTATTTTCATATTCAAAAAACGGTACCGAATTGATTTTTGTCTTAGTTCTCTTATAATCAAATAATTTTTCATTAAGTATAGTTCCTTTTTTTATAGATGACTTTAAAACAGGATTTTTTCTATGATCCATTCGATATTTTAATTCTTCTTTAGAAAATGTAGGTTGTGATGAACCCAAAGCTATTTCAGTTTCTCGAATTAATGACACCATTTTTTTAAATTCATTAGGATTTAATGATGAATAATAATCAGTTTCTTTTTTTGAACGATCTAAAGTGATATGTTTTTCAATAATATTTACTCCCATCCCTACAGCAATTAAAGGAATCATAATAGACATATCAGAATCGCCTGAAATATGATCCATGAGTCCTATAGGTTTTTGAAATTTTTTTCTAAGTTGGTTTATTCTAAGTAAATTTGTTTCTTTTAGTTTTGTTGGATAAGATTGAAATCCATGTAGTAAAATAATTTCTTTAGGAATTTTATTTAGAATTTTTATTGCTTCATCAATTTCGTTAAATTTTGAACCACCTGTTGATAAAAGAAGGGATATTTTTTGATTTGATAAAAATTTTAACAATTTGGGATTTATAGTATCAGATGTATGAATTTTAATTCCATCAATATTATTAAAACCTAAAACCTCTTTTGCAGTTTTAATACTAAAAACATCAAATATTACCTTAAGATTTTTTTGTTTTGATAATTTGATAATTTTTTTCCATTCTAAATTATTCATTTCAAGTTTTTTAAATTCATCAAATTTTTCATGATCTTTTGTAAGAAGTTCATTAGCAGTAAATTTTTGAAATTTTATAATATCTGCATTAGCATCTGCTGCAGCAGCAATTATTTTCTTAGCTTTCAAAAAATTACCTTCATGTGCATTAGCCATTTCAGCAATTATTGTCACATGTTTATTTGATAAAATAGTCACAATGTTTCTCAAGTAATGGAATTAATAAAGTATTTACAAAAATTTTACTCTAATAATTTAATAAGAATTTTCTCAGGATTAGTTTCTGGAATTCCATAATGTTCATTTACAAATTTTGCAATATTTTGGGATAATGAGTTTTTAAATTCTTTTGATTCAAATATTTTCATTATATAATTTTTTAACAATAAAAGATCAGTTGAAATTATTGACGAACATGAATCAAAAATTGGATGTTTGTCATCATCAAATTTTACACGTAAAACAGGTTTTTGGAAACATAATGAATCTATCATAACACTTGAAAAGACGGAAATTGTGATTGTAGTGATAGACAATAATTCTTTTAGATTTCCATTAATTATTAAAGAATTATTTGAATTATATTTTTTAATTAATTTTTGATAAATCTCAATATTTTTTTCTGAGGGGTGGGGTTTTAAAATTAAAATGACATCATTCATAAATTTAAAATTATTAAGTAAGTTTTCCCAAATTTGAACATCATAATCATAAATTCCATGTCCAGAGTAAAAAGATTGAAGTTTTCCAGTTGCAAATAAAATAATTCTTTTATTTTTTGATATACCATATTTTTTGTAAATGGCATCGTGATTCAAAGAAGTTTTTATTTGTTCTAAATTAAAAAATGAAGGATTACCAAATGAAATTAAATTTGATTCAGGATAACCATAGTTAATCATTTGTTTTTTTACATGATTACCAAACAATAGTAATTGATCAGGAATTGGAAATCCAAGAGTATTTGTTTCAGTTAAAAAATTTTTAAAACTATACATTGGATTGTATTCATAAATATATCCATGTTGAATTCCAATTGTTTTAATTTTTAATTTCTTACAAATTATAATAAATGCTAATGCAATTGTACCAGTCTCATAAGGTAAAAAAATAGCTTTAGGCACATTATTAAGAAAGAATTTTTCTAGAGAATAAAGTAAATTAATGTAAAATGGTAGATTTGGAGCATAAGACATTTCTTTAAAAAAGGATTCCAAAGATGACCACAAAAGTATATTATTAAATTGAAATAAATTTTGAAAATTTTTATCTGAAATTAATTTTTCATATTTTTCTAGAAATTTCCTAACAAGATTAGAATTATCTTCTAACAGATTTTCTAAGGGAAACCAATTTTTATTTTCGTTTAATCTTTCTCTAAGTATAGAAAAATCACCTTTGAAAGTATAATCTATATCAACATAAGAAATTTTTTCTTTAGTATTTAATAAATCAACGATGTCATTAACAAGAAAATCATCACGCTCTGATAATTGATTTTTGTGGTTATACATATCTCGTCTGTAAGAAGTAGGAATTACAAAAAATATGGAATTAGAAATTTTGGGAGAAATATTATTTTTAAATGATTTTCTTTGATCAATTTTATTTTTTGTAATTTTTTCAAAACGAATTTTTTGAGTTTGTAATTTTAATTTTTGTTTACTAATAAATTTTAAATAATTGATTTTTGAAAAATTAAATTTGATTTTTTTATTATTACAAATTTGTTTAATTAAATCAAAATTATTAAAATCATCTAATAGTTCAACGGTATTTGGATTAAATTCATCTAATAATTTTGAAAATTTTATGATAAAATTTATTTTTTGTTTATATTTTGGAATTAAATTTTGATAAATAAACCACCATAAAGAAATATTTGAAAATTCAAAGTGTTCTAAAAAATCTTTATCAAGAATTTTAGAAGTAGAGATTCTTTCTAATTCAATTATTGCATCTTTGTAATCATAGCCGTGAGGAATATCAAAATCTTGGGCAGATACAAAGAGATGAGTGGAATCTGATATAGATCTTTTACCATAAACAAGAATTTTTTGCTTCATTATCTTATACTTCAAATTTTTAAATTCCAGACTAATAAAGTTCATTTAAAATATAAATAGATAAAATTAATAATCTTAAACATGGATGGTTCTAACTTTCTTTATATTGACCCTGGAAGTACTAGCGCCATTTTGGCAACAATTTTAGGAGCATTAGTTGGTTTATCCATGTATATTAAGACAAAATGGCAATCAATTCGATATAGAAATAAAATTAAGGAATAAAAAAAATTAGCATATATGAAATTTTTAAATTTTTTTTCAAGTGACGAATGGAGGGAATTAAAAAAAATTCAGGAATTATTAGATAATGAACGTTCAATAGTTTTTTATGCAGAAAATAAAGCATCAAAAAATCATTTTAAATTATTAATTTCAGAACTTACTGAGAAAATGGATTTACAGATATGTTACGTAACGTCCGTGAAAAATGATCCATATCTATGTATAAAAAATAAAAACATTCATTCATTTTATATTGGTGAGGGTGTAGTTCGCACTAAATTCTTTCTAACATTAAAAGCTAGGATATTAATTATGGATATGCCAGATTTGAATACTTTTCACATAAAAAGATCTAAAGTATTTCCAGTACATTATGTATATCTATTTCATTCGATATTTAGTGTTCACTCATATTTACGAAAAGGTGCAGTAGACAATTACGATACAATATTTTGTGTAGGTCCACATCATATGGAAGAGATTTTAGAAACAGAAAAGACATATGGATTGAAACCTAAAAAATTGATCAAATATGGATATGGTAGATTAGATACATTAATACAAGAAAAGAATAATTTTAAAAAAACAGATTCTAGTGATTTAATTATAATTACTCCAACATATGGAAAAAATAATTTATTAGAAATATGTGGAATCGAATTAATTGAAATATTGTTAAAATCTAATTTTAAAGTTCTATTAAGACCACATTTTAGAATATTAAGAGACTCACCTAAATTAATAGATAAAATAATTAAAAAATTTGAAAATAATAATAATTTTATTTTTGAAGAAGGAATAATTTCTAAGGAATCATTTCATAATTCAAAATGTCTAATTTCAGATTGGTCAGGAATTTCATTTGAATATGCATTTACATTTAATAGACCAGTAATTTTTATTGATGTCCCACAAAAAATTTTAAATGAAAATTATAAAGATATTAGTGTCGAACCAATTGAATTTTCAATTAGAAGTAAAATAGGGAAAATATTTTCTCCGAATGATCTAGAAGAAATTCCAATTTTTCTTAAAAATAATAATTTTATGTCATCAAATGAAATTAAAAAAATTTGTAATGAAACAATCTACAATATAGGAAAATCAGCTAAAATTGGATCTGAGTATATAAAAGAATTAAATAATCATCTTAAAAATCAACAATAGAAGAAAAATGATTCTAATTTCACAAAATTTATCTAATTACGAAATACCAATACCAGAAAATTCAGTTTATAGAATTAACCTTGCTTGGGTAAATCATATTAAAGAATTAGTAACTCTAGTTGAAAAACACAAAGAGCATTCAATCTTTGTGGACTTGCCAATAAATAGAACAAAACCTCCAAATAACAAATACACACTAAATGACATCATTACAATTTTAGAAAAATTTGATAATATTAGATATTTAGCAGTTTCAAATGTTGAAAAAGAGGAAGATCTTGATCAATACATAAAATTAGTTCCTAAAACAATAACGATTGTTCCAAAAATTGAAAGTCATAGAGGCGTAGATAATATTGAAAAAATAGTTAAAAAATTAGATTATAATGAACGTATTATTATGTTAGATCATGATGATCTATATTCAAATTTAATAAAATCAAACATGTCAAGTGATAAATTTTCATTTTACATAAATAAATTAGCAGAATTTTCAAAAAATCAAAATATCACATTATTAAGAACGATAGGAATTGTATTTTCAGATGAAACAAAAAATGTATCAGATTATGTCAGATAATTAATAAAAATTATGTTTCGGAAAAAAATTCTTGTTTAAAATTATTATTTACTAGAGTAAAATCAAAAGGTCGGTCTTTAACATACCAAAAATGTTTATCCTCTAATAGTTCATAATTAGCATCAAAATACTCATTGAAGAAAATTCTGTAAATATTTACAGCAATTATTTCTGAAGGCAGAGTTATTTCTTTATCTGGAAAATAAAGATACGTAATTGTATTGAATCCTCTCACATAATCAATATTTGTAGGATTCTCAAAATTTATTTCAGACCTAAATCCATGATCTGAAAATACCATTATTACTGATTCTGGTGAACGTTGTTGTATTGAGTCAATTAATTCTAACATTTTTTTATTTGTAAAAATTAATTGATCCAAATAAGCTACTTTTTCTAATGACTTTTCCATATCCTCAGGATGAGGATAATTTACACGTTCTCCATTCTGATCAAAGATATATGGTGCATGGGGTAATTTGAGATGAGCATGAACATAATCTGGTCGTTCTAAATCGTTTTCAAAATTCAAAATAGTATTAATTGTACAATCTAGTTTTTCCCATTGATGAGTTAACAAAAAATATTCATTAAAATATGAAACTGGAACATATGTGTTAACAAAATTTTTTCTTAGATCATCATTTATTGTACCATAATTACAATTTTGTTTATCTACTAATAGAGAATCACCAGTTGCACCCATTCCAGCATAAAAGTTGGTAATTTTATATCCATTTTTTTTAAAAATTTTCATGACATTATTACTATCTTTAATTTTATGATTTAATCGTAAATCCTTAGAATCTGGTCCAAGTTCATCTGTAAGAAAATCCAAATATTGCATATTCATAAAGGATGGCTCTGAATTTGCAGTATTTGGATAATTACTATAACTTTTCTCTGGAATAAAAAATCCACGTTTTGACAATTCATTTTCAAATGGATTTAAATCAAATTTGAAATCAAATCTAAGTTGTTCCTTTCCTGCATATTCATCTAAAATGAAAACATAAACATCTGGTTTATTTTCTACATCAGATAAAATAATTGGGATATTAAAATATTCAGCTGCTGTCAAATCTACAGGATTCTCAATAAAATAAACCAACATACTTACAGAAAGAAATCCTACAATTGTAATTCCCATTACATTTGCAACAGATGTTGTATCAGGAAGTGATTTGATTTTTCGGATGTAAATAATCCCAGTTATAAAAATACCCAAAAATATAGATCCTAGAATAATATTTCTTCCAAGTAATTGTAATATTTCATTTTGCTGGTTTAGTAAAACGATATGAATATTTCCATGTACTGCAAATAAAATTAGAAACCAGGACAAAAATAAGCCAGATTTTAATTTACCAGCAAAAAATCTAAGAATTAACCAGCTTACTAAAACTATGCCTAAAGAAGTAAAAAGAGGTACAATTATGTGATCAGCTCTAATTTCGTGAATATTGAATTGGTAAAGAAAAAGAATAGGTAACAATGAAAAAAGAAAAGGATGAAATTCATACCTATTCAACATAAACAAAATAATTTGGACATACTTTTAAATTCACTCATTTTGATTAAAACTTATGAATTTAAGAAAAGTTTCTGCTGGTAGTATTAAAAGAAAAATTGACAGAGATGTAGGTAAAACCTTGTTTGGAAATTTAGCTGGATTAGAAAATAATTTGAAAGGAATGCAATTAAAATCTAAATCCTCTGAGTTTGAGAAACAACAATTTCTAAAACTGGGACAGCCAATTAAAAAAGAAATCATTAAAAAAATTAAAGATAGATTTCATTTGATAATTGAAGATGATAAATTTTCAAAAATTGGTTCTCAATTTGAAGGTAAAACATACATGCGAAATCTGAAAAATCCAGAAAAAGATATTCCGGAAATTTCTCAAATTCTTACAGATGAAATTATTAATATTTTAGAAGAATATTATCATGGAAATTTTAAAGTAAATCGTGTAGAGAGTTGGAGAAATTATGGGGTTCCAGATGAGTTATCTAAAAATCAAGAGATGTTTTCAAATTTCTGGCATTGCGATAATAGAAGAACAGATTATACAAAATTATTTATCAATCTATCAGATGTTACTGAAGAAGATGGACCATTTCATATAGTTTCACAAAGTAGAACTAAAAAACTATTAAAAATGGGGTTTGAAAATAGAAAAAAGTATAATTTATCTGAAGAGATTCTTGAAGATGAAAATTATGTCTTTAAAGGAATTGGAGAATCAGGTACATCATATTTAGGAAATACTGAAGTTTGTTTACATAAAGCTGGAACACCAAAATTAGGGCATCAAAGAGATATTCTTCAACTGAGATTTGCACCTTCGGATGAACCTATTAAAAAAGATTGGTTGAAAAATATTGAATTGGATGAGATTGATACTCAGAAATTAAATGCGCAAGGAATTAATGATTAAAGAATTAGAAAATGGGAAATTTTTGGGTGAATTCATGAATAAATGGCCAAATTTGTTTATTGTAGGTGCCCCTAAAGCAGGAACACATTCACTTTATGAATATTTGAATCAGCATCCAAAAATATTCATGTCCCCAAGAAAAGAACCATATTTTTTCTGTCCAATTATGGTTCCTAACGAAGATGAAAAAAGTAATCCAATCAGAAATGAAAAAGAATATTTGAATTTATTTAAAGAATCAAAAAATGAAATATTTCTAGGCGAAGCAACTGCATCATATCTTGGAGATCCTAAATCAGCAGAATTAATTTATAAAAAAATTCCCAATGCAAAAATCATAATAATTGTAAGAAATCCAATAGATAGAGCATTTTCAAGTTATTGGGGATTAGTTAAACATGGTCTAAAAATATCTTTTTCAGATTCTATTAGAAACGATTTTGAGAAATTAAAAAAAGAGGAAATTTCAGATAGTTATCTTTTTGCAGGATTTTATTTTGAGCAAATTAAAAAGTACCAAAACATTTTTGGAAAAGAAAATGTTAAAATTATAATTTCAGAAGAATTTCGGAATAACGTTGAACAAGTAGTTAATGAAGTACTAATATTTTTAGGATTATCGAAATTAGATAATTTTGATAAAGAAATTCATGGATCATATAAAATTCGAAAAAGACAGTATTTACAACCATTGTTAGCTAATAAGATCATTACAACCATTGCAAAAAAAATACTATCTAAAAATTCAAGGGGGAAAATAATTGATTCAATAAGACCAACTAGAAAAAGACCAGAAATTAAGATAGAAGATAGAGAATTTTTAAAAAAAATATACATAGATGATGTAGAGAAAACAGAAAAGTTGTTGAATAAAGATCTAAATTGGTTTAAGTAATTTTTGATAATAATCCAGGTTTTTCAGTAATTCTATGAAAATAGTAAGGAGTGCCACCCCATTTTTCTTTATATCGAAAAATTCCTCTCTCTTTTTCAGATGTAGGATGAGGATTAAAACCAGCTAAATCATAATATTTGAGACCATTATCAATTCCCCATTCGATTAGTTTCCATTTTATTAGATCTTGAGAATAATAATGATTTAATCGATCTATTTCAGATCTGGCAACTCCAGCTTCCAAAATATGACCATCAACATATGAAAATAAAAGTCCTCCAAGCACATGATCATCTTTTCTTGCTAAGAATCCAGAATATCCCACTGGTTTGTAAGTTTTCCATCTACGAAGTAAGTTTTCAAATTGACTTGGATCACGTCCATCATTTTTTTTCATCTCATTCATTAAATTTGAATATTCAAGTAACGATTTTTCAGTAATCTCTTCAACAGTAACACCACGTTTTATTGAACGTTCAATATTTTTTCTTCCACTATGTTTAGATATATTTCCATATACAGTTTCTTTAGATTGAGATAAATCAATTAACAAAGTTCCCCAAGGTAAAACTTCATAATTAGAAGATAATGATTGAGGTTTTCCAGGAAAAAGAATGTTAGTCCAACCACTAATGGCACATTTTTCTGATATTAAAAATTGTTTGAATGCATCAAAAATTTCTTTTGATTTTTCTTTTTTAAAAATCACAGGACCGTATACCCAAGAATAAAGTTTTTTTCTGGATGTTGGAATTTTACTGAATAATTTTTCTTTGTTATTATTATTTGTGAATCGCTCAGAAACTTTAATTATATTTTGACCTACTATAGAATTAGTTTCATCTTTAAATATTAAATAAATGATTTTATGTTTTACAGATTCAAAATTTCCTCGTTCTTTTGTTTGAAAAATTGTACCCAATTTAGATTCAAATAATCTTTTATTCCAATTTGAATCAGGCTCAGAATTTGATTCAACTGTAATCATAATTATTATTATTTTATACACAATATAACATGTAGTCCTTCAAAAACTAAATTAATTTGTAGACAGAAATTCTTTTCAATGAATTAATTTCTGTTAAAATTATTAACATGATTAATAGATTAGAAGTAATTAATACAGTTCAATTAATAGGTCTTAATTTTATCATTAAATGAGAATTTAAATGTCTAGTATACGTGTAACCTATTCAGGACTAATTGCTTTTGTAATAAGTATAGTAAGTGTATTCACTGGATTAGTTTTTACAATTATTGTTACTAGACAATTAACACAAGAAGAGTTTGGAACATGGGGAATAATTGGCGCCATGACAGGTTATATGTTAATTTTTGAACCAATTATCAATCATTGGGCAACAAGAGAAATAGCACGTGGTAAAGAAAGCGGAAAAACAGCATTATTTTCTACTGGATTATTTTCAACTATTGCAATTGTAGGGTATATGATTATGATTATATTATTTGAAAAACAAATAGAAGTTAATTTTGATTTATTACTAGTTGGAGTTATTTTAATTCCTCTTGCATTTTTCAGAGCATCACTTCAATCTATTGCAATGGGATACAAACCAGAAATAAGATCATACGGTATTTTAGCTTTTGAAATTGTTAAAATACCTGTCGGATTATTATTAATTTATTTTTTAGAGTTAGGTTTAATGGGGGCCATTATAACTACTGCATTTGCTACACTTTCAACAATCACGGTATTAACAATAAATGTAAAAGAAAAATTAAAAGATAATTTTAATGTAAAATTCTTAAAAAGTTGGATTAAGAGATTTTGGATTCCAACATATCCAAAAATTTCTAATAAAATAATGAATTTAGATGTAGTAGCATTTACATTAATTGGAGGCTCCATTGCAGATTTAGCATACTGGACTGCTGCAAATGCAATTTCTAAAGTTGTTGCGCATGCAGATCAAATTAGCAGTCCAATATATGGTAAATTATTAGGTGGAGGAAAAGTTGAATTATTACAAAACAGTATAATTCGAACATTATATTTTTCATTTCCATTAGTTGCCATGGCCATAATATTTGCAAGACCAGGATTATTCATTCTAAATCCATTGTATGAAATTGCATCATCTATTGTAGTAGTGTTATCAATTACAGTGTTTTTTCAAACATTAAATGGGCTTTTTGAATCAGCTTTAGAAGGTACAGAAAAAGTAGATCTAAATGAAAAAGCTACTGTAAAAGAATATATCAAAAGTAGACTTTTTTACTTGCCTACAATTAGATTGATTCAACGTAGTGTCTATTTATCAGCAGTTATAGTAGTTTTCATATTATTTGCATTTAATGTTGAAAATAAAATTGAATTAATTTTTTATTGGGCAATAGTTTCATTAACGACCAGAATTCCATTAACCGTTTATTTGTATACTTTAATGCGTAAACATTTGAAAACAGAAATTCAATTATCACCTATCATAAAATATCTTATATCAGCAACTTTCATGTTTAGTTTAACATATTTTATTATGAACGAATTCATAGAATATAAAATCAGTATTTTTGAATTCTTGCCTCAATTTTTAATTTATGTTACAATTGCAGTTGGAGGTTATTTAGCATTAACATATTTAATTGATCAACGTACGAGATTTCTTTTCAAAGCAATTGTAAAAGAAATTTTTAAAAGACAAATTTCCTAATCTTCATGTTCGATAAACAAAAGAATATTTCTAGGATGAGTATCATTATCAATCATTTGTAATAAATCATCAATTTTATAATTTTTAATATCTCTTCTTGTTCCTACTAACGGGGTATCAAGATACCCAATCATAAATGTAGAAAATTCATATCCCTCATTTTTTAAAAATTGTAAAACTTTACGTGTATTATCAGGTCCAAGATGTCCAGGATGTAATTCCATTTGAATCATAGGTTTGTATTTTCTAATTGTTTGAATAGCGCCTTCAAAAAGTCTTAATTCACTTCCTTCAATATCCATACGTAAAAGATCTAATCTTGGAAGTTTTTTATCAATTAAAAAAGTATCCAATTTTTTTACAGGTATTTTAACAAATTTTTTATCTCCTGATTCAATTTCTCCCTCTTTTGCAACACGACACATATTAGAAATATCACGAATTACAAATGTAATTTCTTCATCAGTATCACCACAAGCTAAATTATGTACTTCGTAATTATCTTGACCCTGTAATTCAAGATTTTTTTCTAAATAATTAACATTAACAGGAGATGGTTCTATGGCAATTACTTTTCCAGTTTTTCCAACTAATTTACTTTCAATTGTTGCATAATATCCAATATTTCCACCACAATCTAAACAAATCATGCCTTCTTTGATCTTGTCTTGAATAATTTGAGTTGTAACTGGTTCATGAATTCCAAATCTAGTTAATTCTAAAGAGATTCCAACATCATTTGGAATTAAATTAAGCTGGCAACCATTTTTACAATCAATAATACGTTCTTTCCCAAGATCAATGCCTTTTTGTTTGTGCTGACCATAATACCAAGAGTAGAAAAATTTTATCGCTTTTACAAGACCGTATTTTTTTGATAATTTCCAATAACCAGAGATAGCTCCACGCATAAATTATGAAAAATTTTAATCCATATAATCGATTCGAGTAAAAATGTCTACAAAATAAAGAAATTATCTAATTAAAAATACAATCATTTTGTTACTTCTACATAAAACCAAACACTGTATTTCGCAATGCCTTCATCTTTTTTGAGTAATTTTTTCATTATATTTTCATCATTCATTGTTTTACCCATAATCTTTGGAAAAATATTTGCAAAATTGAGTTTACGATTTGTATTACTTAATTTTCTAAAAGTATTGTAAAACCATAATTTATGACCAGAAAAAATATTTTCTAAAATGTATTTTAATTCATTATAAGACATTTTATTTCCTTTAAAGTATGCATTGTTTGGAGTTGTAATGTATAACAATCCATCATTTTTTAAAACAGAACGTGCATTCTCAAGAATATTTTTAACTGTAGGAAAATATTTTGTAGAATTATTTTGTTTAATATTATTCAATTTTATATCTTGAGATTTTCCTACCTCCAAAATATTTGCACAAATTATAGAATCAAATATTCCATTAATAAATGGCAGATTTGTCATAGAGGCACAAACAGTTTCAATATTTGAATCAACTTTATTTTTACAAGTTACTAAATCAGAAAATGAAAAATCTACATTTATTCTAGTATTGTTTGAATTTATTTCAGAAGAAATTATTCCAATTCCTCCTCCAATATCAAGAATCATTTGATGATTAATTTTTTTTATTTTAGAGACAAGATAAAATCTTACATCATAATCATCTCCCCACCAACGAATAGGATCTACTTGTTGAATTTTTTGTTTAATACGTTTAAATTCTGAATTTTTCATAAGCAGATATTAAAAAAATCTTTTCTATATAAGATACTTTATTTTTAAAAAAATTGAAAAATGTAGACAGATTATTTTATTATGATAGAATTAATAAAAAAATATGGTAAAAAAATTAGTAGTCTTTCCAAATGATGCATTATTAGATTATTATAACAAAGGGGAAATAAAAGAAAGATATTTCAATCCAGAAAACTGGTTTGAAGAAATTCACATAATATCATTATTTGATAATGAAATTGAGGAACAGAAAGTTCAAAAATTAGCTGGTAATGCAAAATTAATCATACATAATTTTGGAAAAGTGAATTTAACAAATTATAAGTCATATGAAGGAAAAATTATGACAAAAATTAGTGAAATTAATCCAGCCATAATTAGATCATTTAATCCTAGAATTCAAGGATGGTTAGCAACAAAAATTGGAAATAAACTTAATGTTCCAGTAATTATTTCATTACACACTAATTATTTACAACAAACAAATTTAGAAAAAAAACAGGGCAATTATTTTAAATTTTTAAAATTAAAATATTTGGCAAAGAAATTAGAAAAATTTTCATTAAATAATTCAGATGCTGTTATTTGTGTCTATGAATTTATTGTTCCATATGCAAAACAAATGAATGCACGAAATATAGAAGTAATTTATAACAAAATTGATTTAAAAAAATTTTCAACGGAGATAACAAAAAAATTTGTATCTAAAAAACCAGTAATTATTTCAGTGGGAAGATTAATTGAGCAAAAAAATAGAATTCCACTAATAAAATCAATTAAAGAACTGGATGTAGAATTATTAATAATTGGGGATGGACCTGAATTAGAAAATATTAACAGTACAATTGAACATAATAATTTAAAATCAAAAGTGAAAATCATTAAAAAAATCCCAAATGAAGAATTAGCTCAATATTACAGATCTGCAGATATTTTTGCATTACCATTAGAGAATTTAGATGGAATTCCAATACCATTTTTAGAATCTATGGCGTGTGGTCTTCCAGTTGTTACAACAAAACATTCAGATTCATTTTCAGAAATTACTGATGAAGCAGTTGTTTTTGTAGAAAATGATCCACAAGAATTTTGTAAGACTTTTCAAAAAATTATTTCAGACTCAGAATACAAAGAGAAATTGATCTCAAAATCACTTAAAATTGCAAAATTGATTGGAGGTGATTCAATGGAAAGTAAAGAATTAGAACTCTATCAAAAATATATAAAATAAAATTAAAAAAGATATTCTACAGATTCTTCAAATGAAAGGGAATCATAATTTTCTTTAAAATACATTGATTGTAATGCAAAAAGAGTTCCCCATGAATTGACATTATATCGTAATTTCCATTTTAAAAATGACTTGTAAAACTCTTCATAAAAACCACCCAATATCTTTTGGGAACCATTAACAACATGGAGTTTTTTCATAAAATTAAATAATTTTTGAACATCATTATAAAAAATATTATTTTGTGTTGCCTTATCACACAATATCATTAATCTGATCAATTGTGCCACTTGGTATGATGTTTTTGAGGAGGGATTGGAGGAATTAAACCATAATTGCATACTTCCATCATTTTCAATTTTTGAAGAACACCATTTTAAAGCATTCTCACAAATTTTTAAATAATTTTTTTCTTTTGTTATGTGAAATCCAAAAATTAAACCTTCTAAAGCATAACATAAAGAATGGATGTGAATAACTGAATTATCTTCATGTAAAGAAAAACTTCCATCATTTTTTTGAAATAAAGAATATTGATCAAGAATTTTTTTTCCTAATGCTAAATCAGATTCATTTTTTGTTAATTGATACATTTTAAAATATGACATTGATGTCTTTAAATGAAGACACCCATACTGTTTGTACCAATATTTTTTTTCTTCAAAAAATTTATCAGATTCAAGATCTTTTACTGATTGAATTTTTCCATTATTTTGTATTGCCTCATCAGTAATCCAAGATAATAATTTTTGAGCAAAAACTAGATATTTTTTTTCTTTAGTTAATTTGTAACAATCTAAAATTCCGTTACTACAAATTCCAATATCAAACGAGTAAACAAATTTTTTTTGATTATTGTCATCATAAATCCCTTGAATGATTCCACCGTATTTTTCATATATTGACATTAACCAATTTGCAGAGTTTTTTGATAGTTCAACATATTTTTTATTATTTTCAATATTATTCAAAAAATTTAGCGTGCTAAGAAAATAACCTGTAATTTCAGGATATAGAAAACCATAATTTTGTTGCTTTTCATTATAATAGGAATGTACACCTCCTAAATTTTCATTTTCAGAATTTGAAACTACTAAACCTGATGACAAAATCCATTTTTTAGTTATATCAAAATCAATCAATTTATCATAAAGTTTTTCTTATCCAATAAAAGGATAAACTTGTGCGTATTCTATACATGGTTTTTCATTTTCCTCCAATTAGTGGTGGAGGAGTTATAGTTGTGGCAAAAATAGCCAATGCATTAGCAGAATTAGGACATGAAATAACCATAATCACACCAAATGTAGAATGGAATGGAGAAAAATATAATCCAAAATTACATCATAATATTGAAGTCATTAGAACAGAAACTCCATCAAGAAATAATATTAAAATTGCAGCTAGACGGTGTTACAAAAATCTAAGAGATAAAGGAATTGAATTAGGACAAAAAAAATCATATGATTTTGTGTTTTCAATATTTCATCCATTTCATTTTGCACCAAAAGCTGCTGTATCTTGTGCAAAAAAATTAAAAATTCCGTCAATTATTAAAATTGATGATGCAATATATGCAAAATCGACAGGTTTAAAATCAATTCAACGAAAAATTGAAAAAAGATACAATTCAAAAACACTTCAAAATTCATCTAAAGTTTTAGTAATGAATGAAAATACAAAAGAACTTGTTGAAAAATACTACAACATAAACAAAGAGAAAATATCCATTGTTCCAAACGGTGTTGAATTAAAACAATTTGAATCAAAACTAAAACGTAAAAGACAAATAATTTTTTCAGGAGTAATGTATGAACACAGAGGATTAGACATTCTAATGAAAGCAGTACCCATTATAATTAAAAAAATTTCAGATATTCAAATTGTTCTTGTAGGAAATGGTCCTGAATTAGAAAACATTAAGAAAATAGTAAAAGATACAAACATTGAATCAAACATTACATTTTTGGGATGGGTAGAGCATGAAAAAATTCCTAAAATTCTAAAAGAAAGTATTATTGGTATTGGTCCACTACGTAGTTCAGATGTAACAAAAAATGCCTTACCAATTAAAATTTTAGAATATATGGCTGCATCATTACCAATTGTGGCTAAAAATGGAACAATTCCATCAGACATTTTAATTGATGGTGAAAATGGTTTTTCTATTCAAAATTCAACAGATTTAGCAGAAAAAATTATTAAATTATTAGAAAATGAACAAATGTTAGAAAAATTTGGTGAAAATTCTAGAAAAATTGTGGAAAAATTTGATTGGGAAAATATAGCTAAAATGATAATTAATGATTATTCAAAATTAACACTTATGAAGAATAAATGATGTGTCATTCATAGTTTTATTTGCATAATCATATGCTAAACGTTTAACAATATTTTGTAATGTTTTAGGAAATTTATAAAAATGAAATGCACCTAGTTTTCCACGTAAAGCCATCATTTCGTGTGGACTGAATTTTGTAACAGTAAAATTTTGTTTTTCAAAAATGGATTTCCAATTTTCAAAAGTATTTGTAAAAACATCAACTTTAGTTCTTCCTTCTTCGCCTATATTTGGAGTAAGAAACCATGCTTTACCTGAACTCTTTAAAGTTCGAAATAACTCTTTTGAGAAAAATTCAATATCATGAATGTGTTCTACAGAATAAAAACTCCCAATAAAATCAAAAGTGTTGTTTTCAAATGGAAAAGGATCAGAATTTAAATTGACTTTTAAAATTTTATTTTTGATGGATTCGTTAGAATTAGAAATGGCAAAGTCAGAACCATCAATCCCATAAGCATCAATATTAACATCAATCATAGATTTTACAAATTCTCCAGATGCACATCCTATATCTAAAGCAGTTTTAGGATTAAATTTTTCTAGAACAAATTGGGCTCTACGATTCCACATTTCAGGTCTGGTTCTATGCGAAAAATATTTTTTGCCATAAAGACGCTGTAAATCATCATCATCATACATTTTCTACACACATCAATATTTTATTTAATCATAAAAATTTTGGCAGTTAAAATCTATTGTAAATTTCTCTAAGTATTTTTTCAGTCGCTTTTCCATCTCCATAAGGGGATTTTTTATGAGGGATTTTTGAATCATGGCCATTTTTTAAAACATATTTTAATTTATTTGTGCTAGTTCCAATCAATTCTGAAAAACCATGTTCAACAGCTTCTGGTCTATCAGTAGTTTTTCTAATTACAAAGGTTTTTTTTCTTATCTGAGATGCAGTTGCCTCTTCTTGTATACCACCTGAATCAGTTAAAATAAATGATGACTTTTTCATTAATTCTAATATTTCAAAATAGCCTATTGAATCTAAAATTTTAATATTTTCAGATTTTACTAATTTTTTCATAAGATCAAATTTCTTTAATTGTTTTAATGTTCTTGGATGAATAGGGAAAATAATTTTTTCATTTGATTGAGTGATTGTATTAATTAACGAAGTAAGAGTTTTTTTGTCATCAACATTTTCTGTTCTATGCAATGTTAATAAAATAAAATCAGTTTCATTAATCTGAAGTGTAGATTTTTTAGATGAAATTTTTGAATATTTGGAAATTGAATCCATAATTGTGTTACCTGTGACAAAAATTTTTCCATGTACTTTTTCTGAAACTAGATTCTTTTTTGAATGAATTGTAGGTGCAAAAAGTAATTCAGATAAATGATCTGTTGTGATTCTATTATGTTCTTCAGGCATTCGCCAATCATTACTTCTTAATCCAGATTCAACATGACAAATTGGTATTCCTGATTTTAATGAACATATAGCTGATGCTAATACAGTATTTGTATCACCTTGAACTATAGTCGTATCAGGTTTGATTTCTTGTAAAATTTTTGAAAGTTTTAAGATTATTTCTCCCATTTGTGAACTTGGGATTGAAGATGAAAGATTCATCGAATAATCAGGTTTCTTCAAACCTAGTTTTTCAATAAATTGTAAACCCATTTGATAATCAAAATGTTGTCCAGTAAATATGACTGAACGGTTTTTTTTAGGGATTTTATCAATCAATGGAGCTAATTTAATTATTTCAGGTCGAGTTCCCATCACAATTGCAATTTTCATGAATATTAACCACTCAGAATTTGGACTTATTATTGATTTTTGTAGACGAAATTTCTCAAATACAAATAAGAAGTATGATATTTGATGAATATTTGGAGCGTTAGATAGTAATGAAAATCCTATTTATTTCACCAAAATTTGAAGGAGGTATAGGTGGTCACGCAGCAAGAGTTGCTGAGAAACTAAATCAAAATGGATTTGAAATTAAATTAATGAAAATTACTCCCATACCTATTAACAAAATTAGAAATCCAAGTTTTGCAATTTTTAGTACCATCAAATCAATAGTTAGTAACGAGTCATTTGATGTTGTTCATGCATTCAACATTCCATCGGCTTTTGCCATGAAGTATTCAAATGCAAAGAAAAAAGTTCTTTCAGTGCATGGAATGTATTCTGAACAAGTAAATGCACTACATTCAGATACTACAGCAAACATGGCACAGATTACCGAATCAAAAGTACTAAAATGGGCGGATAAATTAACAACGGATTCATTAATGGTAAAAAAACAATATAAGAAAAAGCTTGGAATTGATTTTGATTGTATTTATGCTCCATTAGATATTGAAAAATTTAAAGATTTACCTGATGTACCAAAAAAAGAAAAACAAATTGTATACATAGGAAGAGATAGTTATGAAAAAGGAATTGATTTACTAAAAGAAATAGAAAATGAAATTGATGCCAATTTTGTTTATTGTACAAATTTAGAATGGAGAGAAGCAATGATCAAATTAAAGGAATCAAATATCTTAGTCATTCCTTCAAGAATGGAAAGCATTCCTCAAGTAATTAAAGAAGCATTCTTTTTAAAAATTCCAATTATTGCAACAAATGTTGGGGGAATTCCAGAACTCATTATTCATGAAAAAACAGGATTATTAGTACCTCCCAATAATCCAAAAAAATTGAAACAAACAATATTAGATTTATTAGAAAATAATGAATTAGCAGAAAAAATTTCAAATAATGGATTTGATTTTGTGATGAATAATCTTACTTGGGAAGTATTATTACCAAAATATATTAAATTTTATAAAAATTTAATCAATTCTTAGATTCTAAAATAATGTAGATAATCCTTCTTCTAATTTTGTAGTATAATTCCAATTAAATGAACTTTTTGCCAAAGTTGCATCTGCTTGACTACTTTTTACATCTCCTTCTGGAAGTTTATCAAAAATAGGATTAAGTTTTTTGTTTGAAATTTTAATCATTAAATGTGCAAGATCTTTAATTGAAATGCCAATTCCTGTCCCAATATTAAAAAATCCATTTGTAATAGAACTTTCCATAGCAAAAAGATTAGCTCTTGCAATGTCTTTAACAAATACAAAATCACGGATTTGTGAACCGTCTCCAAAAATTACTGGTGGTTTATCAGAAGAAATATTTTCTAAAAATTTAGTAATCACACCAGCATAATCTAAAGTTTGTCCTAAACCATACACATTGAAATAACGTAATCCTATAATTTCTGAACCAGATTTAACAAAATTTTCTGATAAATATTCATCATCAAGTTTTGTTTTTCCATATGGATTAATTGGTTTTCTATCAAAAGTTTCTGTTATTGGAATTTTAGTAATATTTCCATATACACTTGAACTACTAGCATATACAACCTTAATTGAAAATTCTTTAGCAATTTTAAAAATATTTTCAGTTCCAATTACATTTACTTTATGATATTCATTTTCTTTTTGATATGATTCAACAACAGAAGTAAGAGCTGCTTGATGAAAAATACCATCAGCATTTTTAATACAATTTCTTAATTTTTCATAGTCAAGAATATCTAATTGTATAAGATTAATTTTTTCTAAAAAACCATCTAAGTTAGACAATCTACCACGGAACATATTATCTACTATAGTTACATCATGTCCTTCTGAAAGAAGATGTTTTACAAGGTGACTCCCAATGAAACCTGCCCCTCCAGTAACAACATACTTCATTAAGATTAATGATTTTCATGTATGTTTAAGCCTTAAGAATGACAAATACTACAAATTAATAAATTGAAATACAGGCAATAAATCAAAAATAAGTGATATAAAATGAATGAAGAAGAAATTTTAACTGAAATTAGAGAAATTAAAAAAAATGGGGGTAAAAACAAAATTTGTGTTTGTGTGATTGGAATTGGTAGAATTGGGTTACCAACAGCGTTATCATTTGCTAAATCAGGTTTTAAAACAATTGGTATTGATATCAATAAAAATTTAGTAGATAAAATTGGAAGAAAAGAATTTCCATTAAAAGATGAACCAGGATATCAAGAAATTTTTGAAGAAGTAATTTACAATGGTAAATTTTCAGCTACTACAAAAATCGAAGAAGTTGTTCCAAATTCTCAAATAATTCTTTTATCACTTCCAACACCCATGGATGAAAACAACATACCAGATTATACTGCTTTGAGAACAGTTGCAAAACAATTAAACAATTTAGTTTCAAAAGGTTCAACAATAATTGTTGAAAGTACAATTGAACCAGGTTTTATTGAAAATGAATTTGTAGAATTTATAGAAAATGAAGAACGTCAAATCAAAGTAGGTGAAAATATTGGTGTTGGTGTTTGTCCTGAAACTGCAAATCCAGGAGAAATAATGAAAGATTTCAATAATTTACCACGTTTAGTAGCAGCAACTGATGAAAAAACTTCAGAAATAATTGAACTAATTTACAAACATGTTTTTCCAGTAGAATTAATAAAAATGCCAAATTGTAAAACTGCAAATGCAGTAAAACTTACCACTAATGTATTTAGAGATGTAAATATTGCATTTGTAAATGAATTAGCATTATTATATGATAAACTTGGAATAGATATTCAAACCGTACTAGATGCAGCTGATAAAAAATACAATTTTCAAATTCATTATCCAGGAGCAGGTGTAGGAGGACCATGTTTACCAGTAAATTCATATCAAATGTTAAACTCTGCAAAAGGAATTAACGATAGTTTATTGAAAATGGTTAAAATAAGTAGAGAGATTAACGAGTCAATGCCATTTTATGTAATAAATTTAGTAAAAAATGCTTTTAAACAAATTGATAAAAAAATTGAAAAATCAAAAATTCTAATTTTAGGCATATCATACAAACCAAATGTTAAAGATATTCAATTATCTCCTGCAGAAATAATTATTTCAGAATTAAAAAAATTAGGCACAGATATTAGAATATTTGATCCCTTTTACAAATCCACTACAGTATATGGAATTAAAACAGCAAATGAATTGGAGGAAGTTATTTCAGATGTAGATGCCGCTATAATTGTCACAGCTCATGAAGAATTTAAGAATATTAAACCAGAATATTTTTTATCAAAAATGAGATCCCCAGTATTAATTGATACAAGAGGAATAATAGACATTCATGCTGCAGAAAAAACTGGTTTAATTTTTAGAGGATTAGGACGTGGAAAAATCTAATTCAATTTCTTTATCGTCAAATTCTATTAAAAATATTTTAACATTAAGATATAATTTATCCATTAACCCAATACTTCCAAAATTAACAGAAAAAGATTTTATTTCTACTAGAGACAATTTCTCAACAGAATTTATTGAAGAAATGATAGTCAATACATTTAAAAAAAAGATTGATAATAATTGTAAGAAAATATCAATAGCACTAAGTGCAGGAGTAGATTCGACTTTAAATCTTGCAATATTACGTAAAAATTTTCCAGATTTAAAAATAAATGCTATAACAATGCATTTTGCAGATAGTGTAGATGAAACTCCAGAAGCAGAAAAAATAGCAAAACATTTTGATGCAAATCATGAAATTATTAATTTAAATAATTTCTTAATTGAATTACCAAAAGCAATTAGTATTACAAAACAACCATTTTGGGATCTACATTGGTATCATATTGTAAAAAAAGCAAAAACTCAAAGTAATTATTTAATTTCTGGTGATGGAGGAGATGAATTATTTGGAGGGTACACATTTAGGTATAAAAAATATCTAACTTTAGTAAATCAAAATTCAACTCCAATTCAACGAATTAAAGCATATTTGGAATGTCATAGAAGGGATTGGGTAAAAGATCAAGATAAAATATTTGGAACAAATATTAATTTTTCATGGGAAAAAATTTATGAATTATTTATTCCTTATTTTGATAATTCGCTATCTTTACTACAACAAATTTTCTTAGCGGATTATAATGGAAAATTATTATATAATTTTAATCCAATTAATTCAAAATTACATGAATACTTTGAAATTAAATCTATTACCCCATTACTTTCAAAAGAAATGATAATGTATGGAAGTCATTTAGAAACTAATTTAAAATATAATCAAATTAATAATATTGGAAAACTTCCATTAAGAAAATTACTTTCAAAATATATGGATATCAATTTACTAGTAAAAAATAAAATAGGATTTTCTGTAAATACAAAAAAATTATGGAAAACATTTGGTTTTGATTTATGTAAAAAATATTTAACTGATTCAAACATTATAAATGAAAAATGGATTAATTCATCATGGATAGAAGAAAATTTAGAAGAAAATTTAGAAGTAGAATATGTGAATAAATTTTTGGGATTATTAGCATGTGAAATTTGGTACAGGGTTTTCATTACAAAAGAAATGAATCCAGAAACAAAATTAACTATTTAAAAAAATTAATACGCTTATTTCAAATACAACTAATTTTTATTTACCTAAAAAAATATCCAATCATTGAAATTAGAATTAATTGATCAAATTGTTTGTCCTGAATGTCATACAAATTTTTCATTGAAAATAAGGAAAAAAGAAAAAGAGGAAATTATTCAAGGAACTTTAACATGTGTTAAAAAACATAAATTTTCAGTCATACAAGGGATTCCCAGATTAGTTTCAGATACACAAGAAGATTTTATAAAAACAGAAGATGCATTTTCATCAAAATGGAGAAATTTTAACAAAACATATCATAATAAAAAATGGATCGAAGGACAAAAAAAATGGTTTTTAGAAAGGTTTGGTTGGAAAACATCTTCAAAATTTAATAATTTTTTAAAGACACGTTCAACTATTCTTGATGCAGGGACAGGGGTTGGAAATAGTGCTAAATTATTTTCATCAAATCCAAACTCACAAGTATTTGCAATTGATGCTAGTGAAAGCATAGAATTTGCATATAAGAAATATGGAAAAACAAAAAATATTCATTTCTTACAAGCAGATATTAGAAAATTACCATTTAGGAAAAAATTTTTTGATTTTATTTGTTCAGATCAAGTATTGCATCATACTAAAGATACAGAATCTTCATTCAAAATGCTTTCAAAATTATTAACAAAGAAAGGATTAATTTCAATTTATGTTTATAGAAAAAAAGGCCCGTTGCGTGAATTTTCTGATGATTACATTAGAAAATCTACAATTAAAATGACTGAAATGCAATGTATGGAATTTTCTAAAAGTATGGCATTATTAGGAAAAAGTCTTGCTCACTTAAAAAAGAAAATTACAATTAAAGAAGATATTCCTCTACTTGAAATCAAAGCTGGAACCTATGATATTCAAAGATTTTTGTATTGGAATTTTTTGAAATGTTGGTGGTCTCCAGATGTTCCTTTTGATCAAAGTGTAGCAACAAATTATGATTGGTATTTTCCAAAATTTGCATATAGACATTCAGAAAAAGAAGTTAAAAAATGGTTTAAAGATGTAAAATTAAAAATTGTCCATTTTAACGAAATTGAAAGTGGTTTTAGTATTAATGGAAAAAATTAATTAAAAATTTAATCAAGTATGTCATAGGAAGAAACATAATTTTTATTTACTTCATAAATTACTACAAAAAGTAATTCACCTTCATCATCATTCATGAAACTTGGTGAAGCATAAACTAATTTTAATGGATCATCATTAGAATCATATTTTATATTTTTAATGCTAATTTCAACAAATCCATTTTTAAAAATTGGAGAATTCTCTTCAGTTTGAGGTTGATAATATACAACTGGGGAAAATGGAATCATTTTACCAAGCATAGTATTTTCATAAAAATATGGCTTTGGAGTTTTTGCATCTAATTCCAAATAAGTTTCAGGTTGAAGTTCAGCAATTCTTGAAAACCACATTATTTTTGATTCATCACCACCACCACCTACCACGTATAAAGGATCATTATTTGGATTATTACCTATGTCTTGAGCAGCAACAAATACAAGTACGTAATCAGCATTCATTTCTTTAAGCATATTCCAACTCACTTCAGGTGGACTCAACAACACTTTTGCCATGTTTTGAATTTCTACTGTACTCAGTGTCGCATTATCAACAAATGTAGTTCTTTCAGATAAGGTGGTTATCCAATATCCGTAATCCCACCATGATGCAATTATTGCATTTTCTGGAGTATTTGACTTAATCCACTCCATAGTTACTAACCAATCATCAACAGGTGGGTAAATTGTTGCACCAGTAAAAATTATTGGGGGGGCATCTACAACATTAGACCAATTACCATTTTCAGGAACAACTACTGGAAGTATAAATAAAAATAATATGATCACAACATAAGAAATTTTAATTAAATAATTTTTCTTTTGAGAAAATTTGATGTTGAAAATTTCTTTAGTTAAAATTGATAATCCAATGGAAGCCAATACAATTAACGATATCGATGCAAGTATCTCTAATCGAACAAATACTGAACTCACATATACTCCAGTTATTCCTAAAATTAATACAAATATTTTCATATCATTTTTAATAAAAATTTCATTTTGAGAAATTTTTTTAGATAAAAGAAGCCAAACACCAATTCCAGCAAAAACCATCCATATAGAATTGAATAGAAAAGATAATTCAGTACTTACTGGTATATGTTCTGCTACTGAATCAACTAGAGGATCAGTGCTGGATAAAAGGGGATTAATTGCATTTAGATATCTAAAAGAAGGTAAAGGTAAAAAATCTAATTCTTCATTAATAGTTATTAAAAATGAACCTGCTAAAATAATCGAAATTAATAAAATTAATCCATTTCTGGTTTTATTTTTGTTATTACTAATTTTTTGAATAGATATGCAGCCTATCAAAAATATAGTTGGAAGTATTAATGAAAATCCACCTAAACCAAATACAAAATTAGGTCCAGGCCTTTCAAATGAACCAGAAATAAAGAGAAATGTGCCTACAAAAATTGGAATGCACCATAAAAGAAATTTATGATCTTTTTTAACAAAGGGTAATGCTAAAATAAATAATCCGATTGGAATTATAAAAAATTGGTTACCTCCCCATGAAGCTATTCCAAAAGCCATAATCACTCCACCAGAAATAATTTTTGCAGCTGCAACTTTTTTATTTTCAGATGTAATTGCACTTAAAAATAAATACAATCCAAGTAAACCATAAAAAATTCCTAATGGTTCTGACTTAAACCAGCCAATTGTACCTCTTATAATTATTGGAAGTGATACTGCAAACAACAAGGATGCAATAAGACCTGCAGTAGTTCCACCAAACAACCTAACTAATGCAAAAATAACAATTACAGATAATGAACCAATTACTGCTGGAAATAATATTGTGTAATCATATAATGATGAATTTCCACCAAATAGTTGATAAGTTATTGCTGCAGTAACATGAAGCATAATTTGGGAAGTTGCAGAAACATCTCTTCCTGTAGGATACCAACTTTTATCATCATGCCATTCAAAATATTCAATAAATCCATTTTCTACAATATATTCAGTGGCACGAAAATTAAAAAATGGATCAAATTCATTTAATTCATTTCCATATTGTGCAGGTTGAGATCTAATTAGAAATGATGTTGAAAAAGCTAAAACCAGTACGCCAACTATAACAAGGTGATTTAATTTAAAATTAAAAGTACCAGCTTGAAATAACGTAGCTTGAGAATTCAATAAGAAAGTTATAGGTTGAACTGTTATTACTCTTTTGAATAGGAAATTCTATTACATTGTTGCTTGAGATGCATCATGGAACATCTGACTCTTTGCACAGCCAGCAGCAAGTTCATCGCCTGCACCACGTCTCATAAGACCTCTGTATAGACCATCTTCAAGTTTTACACCTTCGCGTTCTTCCCATTCCTCTACAGTGATAGAATATTTCTTTTGGATTCTGTCTCTGTACCATTCTGGAATTACATTAAATGCACAGAATGGAACTATTCGAAGGTCTGGAGTAACATAATGAATATCACATCTTTGTAATCTTTCTAAATCTTCATTGTATTTGTCTTGGAAGTGCATCATACCTAGGAATAATCCTTTAACGTGCCATGAACCAACTGAATCAAATGATCTCTTCATGAGAATATTACCAAACATTTTTGCTAAATCTAATCCTGCTGGTTGTTTCTTACTATCAACAAAG
>Ga0209263_1000181_pt1 | contig 46826 bp, 38 predicted proteins | sample SaaInlV_DNA_100m_FD_184684 | JGI IMG/M metagenome (GOLD analysis project Ga0209263, IMG submission 184684) | Marine microbial communities from expanding oxygen minimum zones in the Saanich Inlet - SI075_LV_DNA_100m (SPAdes) (version 2) | ecosystem: Environmental > Aquatic > Marine > Unclassified... | reverse complement strand
AGTTCCTTCACTATTATTTTACTAGTTTTCTCATTAAACCTTCTTGTGCAACTGAGGCAACCATTGTGCCATCTTTCTTGAAAATACTTCCTCTAGCAAAACCCCTAGAATTAGAGGCACTAGGACTTTCCATATCATAAAGGTGCCAATCATTTATTGAAAAATCTCTATGGAACCACAGGGCATGGTCTAAGCTTGCATAATATGCTCTTGTTTTTGCAATCTCTTTTCTATGAGGGAGTGATGCAGTTGCTAATAGCTGATAATCACTTACAAATGCTAAAAGTTGATGATGAAAGGGAAGTGGTAAATCAATTTTATCTTTTAACCTGAACCAACAATGATTTATGGGAAGTGTATTTTCTTTTTGTAAAAAAGTATGAGTTCCTACAGGCTTAAATTCAAAAACTTCAGGATGTGCTTGAATAAATTGTTGATATCTCTCAGGAGTTATGTCTTTATGATCTTCAGCTTGCTGCATATCAGTTAGAAGTAATTCTGGACTTAATACATTTGGTTTGTTAATTTGGTGGTCATACCCTTCTTCCTTTTTTTGAAAAGAAGCTGCCATATTAAAAATTGCTCTGTCTTTTTGAAAAGCCACAACTCTTCTGGTTGTAAAGCTTCCACCATTCCTAATTTTATCAACCTCATATGTAACAGGAGTATTTAGGTCTCCTGGAAGAATAAAATATCCATGCATAGAATGAGCAATTCTATCTTCAGGTACAGTTTGATAGGCAGCATGAAGTGATTGACTTAATACTTGTCCGCCAAAAACTCTACCCCAAACTGTATTATAATTTTGACCCTCAAATTTATTTTCATCAATTTTTTTGAGAGTTACTATTGAGATTAATTCATCAATATTCATAAAATTTTTATTTATTGTCTCTAATGCTCCAAACCTCATTTATAGGTTTTCCTTTGCTGCTTAAACCTGTATGTAACCAATCTTCATTTTTTATCTCATAATTAAAATCCAGTTCAGCTCCAACCCTTGAATCATCCCTTGAAAAATATTCAATGATTTCAATGTACTTTCCATCTATTGTTTCATACTCTCCTCCTCCACTTCCAGAAAACTTAAATGTTTCTGTATTGAACGCTATCCATTGAAAAAATCCATCTATCAAAACTTTCATTGTTTTCCTTGGTAAGCCTGTGTTTCTTGTTCTAAATTCTCCATTATTATACCTTCCTGACATTACCCACTTTCCTTTAAGTATATCATTTTCTTTTGAGATATTCTTCCATTTAGAAGACTTTGCAATGCTTAAAGATTTTATACTATCCTGATCATAATTAGAATTAAATTCCAAGTTAATTCTATATACACCTTCATTAAGTTGATAATAACCTCCTAATGTTGATATAAAATTTCCAGAATCTGATTTAAAATTTGAAATTACTATGTATTCATCATCCAGAATTATTCTTATTGTATCTTCTTCATTATAAATATTATAGACTTGAGAAAAACTTAAACAAGGGTATATAAGAAAAGCTAATACAAATATTGGTTTCTTGCACAAACTTTGGGAACCCTTAATAAGCATAGACATCATTATGTAAAGTTAGTAAACAATGATTATCTTTGAGCTCAATTTAATATAATTTTAATGAAAAAAATACTAGCTACAATAATTCTAGCGCTAACTTTTTACGCTTCAAATGCACAAGAAATAAATATCGTTGAGTATGATCTTGATAACGGACTTCATATAATACTTCATCAAGATAATTCTGCACCTGTAATATCAACAGTTTTGCAATATCATGTAGGTTCTAAAGATGAAGATGAAGGAATCAAGGGATTTGCTCATTTATTTGAACATATGCTCGGTCAAGAAACCAAAAACATGAATTCTGGTGATTGGTTTAAGATTTATCGATCAAGAGGTGGAAATGGTAATGCATCAACGAGTGTTGATTTAACTTCGTATTATGTTACTCTTCCATCAAATAGTCTTGAACTTGCTTTATGGAGATATTCAGAAATAATGTTGCATCCAGTAATTGATCAAAAAACAATTGATGTTCAAAGAGAAGCCGTTAAAGAAGAAAAGAGACAGAGAGATAATCAACCATACAGCAGGTTTTATCAGTATCTTAAGGAATACTTATTCAGTGAACACCCCTATAATTATCCTTTAATCGGTTTTATAGAAGATTTAGACAACTCATCACTAGAAGACTTCTTAAACTTTAAAGAAAAGTTTTATGCACCTAGTAATGCTGTGTTTGTTATTGCCGGAGACATTGATATTGATGAGACTAAAAAACTTGTTGCTGAGTATTTTAACGAAATTCCTAACAAAGGTGACAAACCAATAAAAGATTATCCATCAGAGGAGCTGTTTAAAGAAGTACGAGTTAAAGAATATGATCCAAACATTCAAATTCCTGCTCTTTTTTATGCATTTAGAACACCTGCTGAAACAGACAGAGATTCTTCAACACTTAATTATATATCTACTTACCTAAGTGGAGGTGAAAGCTCAGTACTTTATAAAAAATTAGTTGACGAAAAAGAGATGGCTTTAGCTGTTCAATCTTTCAACATCGAACAAGAGGACTATAGTATGTTTGCAGTATTGATTCTTCCACAGGGAGAGACTAGTTTTGAGGATTTGATAAGCGAAATTGAAGTTGAAATAGACAAAATTCAAAACGAAATTATATCTGAAAAAGATTATCAAAAAATTCAAAATAATCTAGAGAACGCATATGTTTCTTCTTTAGGTTCCGTTAGCGGAATTAGTCAAAGTTTAGCCAGCTATCATAATGTTCATGGAGATGCATCGATGATAAATAAAATCTCAGAAATTTTTAGATCAATTTCCAGAGAAGAAATTAAAACTGCTGCAAATAAGTATTTAAATAAGAACCAGAGATTAATAATGGAATATCTTCCTGAAACTAAAGAATAAAAAAATGAAAAATAAATTAAACAAATTAGTTATGATTGGGTTGTATAAAAAAGTTGTCGTTTTATTCATTCTAGCCCTATCCTCCTCTTTAAGTGGACAAGTTGATAGAAGTATACCTGAAGCTGGGCCTGCTCCAGTGATTGAATTTAAGGAGCCTTTTACAACTAAATTGTCTAACAATCTTACATTAATGATTGTCGTAAATGATAAGTTGCCCACAGCTTCTGCTACATTAATTATTGATAATCCTCCTATTCTAGAAAGTGATAAATCTGGTATGAAAAGTCTAGTTACTTCTAATATGGGTAAGGGTAATAAATTTCAAAGTAAAAATGAATTCATAGAGGAAAAAGATTTTATGGGATCGTTTATAAGTTATAATTCCAGTGGTGGTTCATTTTCATCTCTATCAAGATACTTTGAGAGAACAATGACTATGTTTGCTCAAGGAGCATTATACCCTATCTTCTCTGATGAAGAGTTTGTAAAGGAAAAAACCAAGCTAACTGAGGCACTAAAAATTGATGAAAAAAATGCTGCTTCAATTGCAAGAAGAGTTGAAAATATAGTTGCCTATAAGAAAGGACACCCTAGGTCAGAATATGTTACTGAAGCTTCAGTAGCAAGTATAGAAATGACAGATATTGATAATTTCTATAAAAGCTATTTTAAGCCAAACAATGCATACCTTGTTGTGATTGGAGATGTAAATATGGACAAAACTATATCTCTGTCAAAAGAACTATTTGAAGGCTGGCAGTATTCTAACGAATTAGATAAGATGTTTGGTGAAGGTTCCGTTAATGATTTTGTAGATCCTGAAATTTCAGAAAAAACTACAATACATGTTGTAGATGTTCCAAATTCAGCAAACGTTGAAATAAGTTTTCAAAATATAATTGATAGAAAAACCTCTGATGCTGATTATTTTTCAGGAACAGTGGCTAATAGAGTTTTAGGTGCAGGTCCAGAATCCAGATTATTTAGTGTAATAAGAGAGGAAAAAGGGTACGCATATGGAGCATATTCAGGACTTCCAACTAGTTCAAAAAGTAAGACAAAATTTCAAGCTAGGACAACTGTTAGAACAGAAGTCGCTGATAGTGCTATTGTAGAAATGCACAATCAACTTAAAATAATGAGAGATGATCCTATAACAGATGAAGAATTATCTAATGTTAAATCGGGTTATTTTGGTTCTTTTGCAATGTCTATGGAGGAGTCTTCAACTATAGCTAATCAAGCCCTATCCATAAGATCAGAAAATTTACCTACAGATTTTTATAAAACTTTTCTAAGTAATTTAAATAAAGTTTCTAAAGATGATGTAATGGATTCATCTAAAAAGTTTTTCCTTATAGATAATGCACAAATAGTGGTTACTGGTAAGATAAATGATATAATTGAAAACCTAGAGAATATATATTTAGATAATAACAAGATAGATGTTATTTATCATGACGAATTTGGTAATATAACTCAAAGACCTGATTACTCTGTCTCTGATGATGTTACTACTGAAAGTATAATTAACAACTACCTTGATTTAATTGGTGGTAAAGATAAACTTGAAGAAGTTAAATCCATCGAAATAAAAGGTAATGCTAATTTAAACATGCAAGGTCAAAGCCTTGTATTAGAATTTTATTCTTTAAAAAACAACCAAAATCAATCTTTAGCAACTGTAACTGCTGGAGGTATGGTTGTACAAAAAAGTGTATTTAATAAATATCAAGGCTATAATGAAGTTAATGGACAAAAAATGCCTATTACTGATACTGAGCTTGAGCAGGCTATAATTAATTCAGCATTATTTACAGAATTAAATTATGACTATTCTACAATGGAATTAGTTGGAACTTCTATTGTAAATGAAGAAAAGGCCTATGAGGTTAAGGTTACTGATAATAAGACTGAATATTATTCTATCGAATCCGGACTTAAAGTTAAAGAAGTTGAAACTTCCGAAGTTGAAGGAAATCAGATGTCTGTTGAAACTACAATAAATGAGTATGAAGAAGTTGATGGTATTTTAATTCCTAGTGAGATTAATCTAGTAACACCAGGTATGCCAATTCCTGGGGGTATAACTATTAAGTTTGGCACTATTAATCTTAATATTAAAACTTCAGATTCTGATTTTAATTAGAATAATCTAAAGATAAATTAAGGCACCTTTTTAGGTGCCTTTTTTTTTGTAACTAAGTAAACACCTAATAAGATAATTGCAGTTCCCGTAAATTGAGTTAATTTGAATTCTTCTCCATCCAACAAACCCCAAAAAATAGCAACAACTGGCATTAAGTAAGTTGTAGATACTGAAAAAACAGGAGTTGATATTGCTAATAATTTAATATATAAAACTTTTGCGATTGCCGTTCCAAAAAGAGCCAGTATAACAATATATATAATTGACTCAATAATTAATGGATCCGATGCAAAATCTGAAAATGGAAAACTAGAAAAACAAAGAATAATAAATGCAGGAATAAACATAAATAGAAAACTCATGAAAACTATTCCAAGTGCAGGAATATTTGAAAGTTTATATTTTAAAACATTTGCATTAATTGCATAACAAATAGCTGCAAGGACAATAAACATTACATATAAAATATTGAATGATGACGATATTAATTCATTGTTGACTAATACTATTATTCCAGTAAAGCCAATAAAAACACCTAATACCTGTTTTTTTAATAATTCTTCTCCGAAAATAATAACGCTGATCAATAATGTAAAAAGTGGGGTTAGTGAAACCATAACAGCAGTAACAGAACTTGAAATTTCAGTTTCTGCAAAAGCAAATAAATAAGCAGGAAAAAATGATCCAACAAATGCAGAAAGGGCTACCCATTTCATTTTTTCTCGAGGTATATGTTTGATTTTTTGATATCCTATTGGAGCGATTAAAAGAGTTGTAACTATCACCCTAAGTGATCCTAGTTGAATTGGTGTTAGTCCTGTTAGTCCTTTTTTTATTAATATGTAGGAGCTTCCCCATATTAAAGATAGAATGACTAATGTTCCCCATTTCCTAAAACTTAAGCTCACCTATCTATTTATTTTTTTGTAATATTAATTTTACTTGTTTAATTCTTTTTTTATCAACTATTTCAATAACAAATTTATATGAGTCGTGAGTTATCACTTGACCAACTTTTGGAATTTTTTTTATTTTTTCAATAAGAAACCCTCCTAGAGTTTCAATCTCAAGTGCAATTTCTTCAAAAGTTGATGAATCTTTTAAGTTAATTGCTCTATAAAAATCTTGTAAATTTATTTTTGAATCAAAAATAAATGTATGGTCATCTAATTTTGAGAACAGGTTATCTTCAATATCAAACTCACCACTTATTTCTCCAAAAATTTCTTCAATGACATCTTCAAGTGTAATTATTCCTGAAGTTCCCCCATATTCATCAACTACTATACCCATATGAATTTTCTTAGATTTAAATTCAGTTAATAAATCATCCAGTTTTTTATTTTCTGGAATATAAAGTGGCTTACGCAGAAGTGAAGTCCAGTTAAAGTCCTCTTTCTCAAGGTGAGGTAAAAGATCTTTAACATATAAAACTCCTGTTATTTTATCAAGATTTTCTTCATACACTGGAACTCTTGAAAAACCTTTCGCTTTTAACTCTTCGATAATATCAATTATTTTCATGTCTGATTCAAGAGCAAATACATCTATTCTTGGACACATAATTTGTCTAGTTTCAACATTTCCAAAATTTACAATTCCTTTAAGGATTTTTTTCTCCTCTTTACTGGTCTCTTTTGAGTCAGTAAGTTCAAATGCTTGTGAAAGTTTGTCTACAGATATTTGTTTTGAATCCTTTGCTAAATTTGATTCTAAGTAACTCATAGATTTACTCATCGGATTATTAAATAGAAATAATACATAACGATCCAAAAAATAAATAGGTCTAACCATTAGTTTAGAAAAAACCAAAGGGTTTCTATTTGCATAAATTTTAGGAAGAATATCTCCAATAAATAAAATTAACATTCCTATTAATCCCACTTCTAAAATAGTTTCTAGGATTGGACTATTCAATGAACTTAGATATGGGTTGTCAATTGAGGCAAACATTATAACTATTGCGATATTTATAAAGTTATTAGAGATAAGTATAGTAGCTAGTAATCTCTTAGGCTTTTCTAGTAGTCTTTTTATTTTCTTTATAAGTTTATTGCCGCCTTCATTTGGCATAGTTGATTTATCAAGTGAAAAAAAAGCAACTTCACACCCTGAAGTTAGGGCAGATAATATTAGAAAAATTAAGATTAAAATAATTTTTACTATCACAGAAATTTATAATAAAAAGTTATGGATTGAGATTCAAAAATATTCTTAGAAAGGTAGATCGTCTTCAGTATTATCACTCTTCTGATTATTATTATCTTGAGCAGGTTTCGCTTCTGCATTTGAGACAGCATCTTTCTTAGTTGAAAGAAAAGTAAACTCATCAACATTTACTTCTGTTGTGTATTTGTCTACTCCATCCTCTCCTTGCCATTTTCTTGTTCTAAGTTTACCCTCAACATATACCTTGTCTCCTTTAGACAAATATTTTTCACAGATTTCAGCTGCTTTATTTCTTACTACAATATTATGCCAATCTGTATTTGTTACTTTTTCATTGGTTGTTTTATTGGTATATGTCTCGTTAGTAGCAAGAGGGAATCTTGCAAGACAACCGCCATTATCAAAATGTTTAATCTTCACGTCATCCCCAAGATGACCAATTAACATTACTTTATTTAGTGTTCCGCTCATAATTATATATATGGGCTAATATACAAAAATAGAGTACCTAGATTAATAACTTATTAATAAAATTAGTTATGGGTACTGGAAAATTATAGTTGTTAAGATTCGATAAATGCACGCCTGAAGTAATTGCTTCATTAACAATAATCTGATAAAATGAAATATATAATATCTGGTGAGATAGAATATGTTTTACCCTAAATATTTTTTCCTTTTCCTCTTTAAGGGTTAAAGATCTATTATCGATGAGTTTTTTAAATTCAGTAAGAGTGTTTATGTTTTTTATTTCTGCTTTACTTTCAATAAGAGGAAATTCATTTAGCTTATACCAAATATCTTTATTTATTCTTTTGTTTACAATTGTCTTTTGTTTACTATCAATAAATACAATATAATTTAAAAATCTTTCTTTAGGTTTTTTCTTTTTTGACTTAAGGGGTATTACATCAACTTCTTTGTTCATAAAAGCAACACATTTTGAGGAGAACATACATGACTGGCAATCAGGAAAAGGATTACAGACAAGAGCTCCATACTCCATCATAGCTTGATTAAAATCACCTGGATTATCAACCTTGCTGATTAATTTTTTTCCAATTTCTCTAATATTCCTTTGCCCTTTTAATGAGTCTATTGGGTTTTTAAGTCCATAAAATCTGGAAAGTAATCTTAAAACATTTCCATCAACAACAGGGTTATACTCATTAAAGCAAATAGATGATATTGCACTTGCTGTATAATCACCAATCCCCTTCAGCTTTATTAATTCATTATAAGTGTTTGGAAATATTCCATTTAGTTTATTGGTTATTTCTTTTGAAGTTTTATGAAGGTTAATAGCTCTATTATAGTAGCCTAATCCCTTCCAGATTTTTAATACTTCTGATTCTTCTGAGGATGCTAGACTCTCAACAGATGGAAATTTTTTTATAAAGTTGGTAAAGTATTTTTCACCCTGAACAACTCGTGTTTGTTGAAGTATTATCTCTGAAATCCAAACTCGATAAGGATCTTTATTTTCTCTCCATGGTAAATCTCTTTTATTATTTCTATACCATTTAACTAATTGATTTTCAAAAGACATTTATGAATTATTCTAAGGGTAATTATATATTACTAAATCACTAATTTAAAATATAAATTTATATATTTGCTAGCCTTAAAAGCTAATTGTATAACCAATATAACAGAAAATGACAAAGGCAGATATTGTAAAAAATATATCGGATCAAACAGGAGTTGATAAAACTGATGTTCAGATGATCGCTGAAAAATTTATGGATGAAATTAAAAATTCACTCCAAAATAATAATAATGTTTACTTAAGAGGGTTTGGGAGTTTTATAATTAAAACAAGAGCAGAAAAAACAGGTAGAAATATTTCAAAAAACACTGCTGTTATAATACCTGCTCATAACATTCCCGCATTTAAACCTTCGAAAACTTTTGTCAAATCTGTAAAACAAAATGTGCCAATCGGCTAATTTTAAAACTAGATAGATATGCCTAGCGGTAAAAAAAGAAAAAGACATAAGGTTGCTACTCACAAGAGAAAAAAAAGAGCGAGAGCAAACCGACACAAGAAGAAATAGTGTTCGGGATTACACTCTAAACATATCCCAAAGTTCTTTGAAATAACGTATAACGAAAGTTATATTATTATTGAAAAATGTTTAACCTTTCTACTACTTAGTAGAAATAATACTTATAACAGTGAAAAAAGAATTGATTATAAGATCAAATTCAAGTGCTGTTGATTTTGCATTACTTAGCGAGAGTAGACTTGTTGAGTTAGATAAAGAAGTAGGTAAAAACAAATTTTCTGTAGGTGATATTTTTGTTGCAAAAATTAGAAAAACCATACCTGGATTAAACGCTGCATTTGTAAATGTAGGGCACGAAAAAGATGGTTTTCTTCACTATCATGACTTAGGACCTAAATTGTTATCATTATCTAAATTTGTAGATCAAATCGATACTAAAAAAGTGAAATCATTTTCTTTTAGTAAGTTTGATTTCGAAAAGGATATACCAAAAAATGGTCTTATTAAAGATTGTCTTAAAGCTAAACAGACAACTTTAGTACAAATTATAAAAGAACCTATCTCTACAAAAGGTCCCAGATTAAGTTCTGAGATTTCATTAGCAGGTAGATTTATGGTTTTGATTCCCTTCTCTGAGAGAATCTCTATTTCACAAAAAATTAAAAGTCAAGATGAGAAAAAAAGACTAAAAAACTTAGTCAAGAATATTAAACCAAAAGGTTTTGGTGTAATAATTCGTACTGTAGCAAATAGCAAATCTGTAAATGAGCTAGAAGGAGATTTAAAAGATTTAATTCTCAGATGGAAAAGACTCTGTATCAACTTAAGTAAATCAGATTCTTATCCAACTAAAATTTTAGGAGAGATAAATAGAACAACATCAAAGCTAAGAGATATATTTGATGATTCATTTTCAAATATTTATCTTGACGATCCTAACTTACATAGTGAAATTAAAGATTACATAAAGCTTATAGCTCCAACAAAATCATCTATCGTTAAACTCTATAAAGGAGTAACTCCAATTTTTGAAAAATATGGAATTGAGAGGCAAATTAAATCTTCATTTGGAAGAACTGTCTCTATGCAAAAAGGAGCATATCTAATAATTGAACATACAGAAGCTCTTCATGTTATTGATGTAAATAGTGGAAACAGATCAAATAAATCAAAAACACAAGAAGAAACTGCTATGGAAGTAAACTTAATTGCATCTGCTGAAATCGCCAGACAATTAAGATTAAGAGATATGGGAGGAATTATTGTAGTTGACTTTATAGACCAAACAAAAAGAGAAAACAGAAAAAAGTTGTTCGATCATTTTTGCCAAGAAATGGCAAAAGATAGAACTAAACATAAAATTCTTCCACCAAGCAAATTTGGTTTGATTCAAATTACAAGGCAAAGAATAAGGCCTGAGATGAACATCAAAACTAAAGAAGCAAATCCTAATAAAGATTTAGAAGTGGAAGCACCTATTTTATTAGTAGACAAAATCAATACTGAACTTAACAGAGTTGTTAAGAATGCGCGTTACAAAAAAGGAGCAATCTACATTCATGTGCATCCATTTGTAGCAGCGTATATAGACAAAGGTCTATTTTCATTGAAAAATAAGTGGAGTTTCAATTATAAGAGGGTAATTAAAATTATACCTAGAGACTCTTACTTATATCTTCAATATAATTTAACAGATAGTAGATCAAAAATTTTAAGATAAAATCTTTTTAAAAAACCGTTTAGAAATTCTAAACGGTTTTTTTTATATTATAAAATGGAATCTTCAGTAAAAAAGAAAATTGAACACTATTGTGCATACCAAGAAAGGTGTCACTTAGAGGTCACTAAAAAATTAAATAAACTTGGTGTATTCGGTGATGATGCAGATGAATATGTATGCTATCTAATTGATAAAAATTTTTTATCTGAAACTAGGTTTACTGAAGCATACGTTAGAGGAAAATTTAACAACAATAATTGGGGGAAGATTAGGATAATTAGAGAGCTTAAATTGAGAAATATTTCAGATTGGAATATTAGTAATGCGTTAAATCAAATAAGTGATTTAGATTACAATAATAAGCTTAAAAAGCTTTGTGTAAAACAAGTTGGGCTTAGTGATAAAACTAAAGCGGAGTTAAGAAATAAAGTAGTTAAGAGCTTATCCCTTAAAGGGTGGGAGATTGATTTAATTATTAATCAGATTAATCAACTAATAAAGTAACTTGATTGTTGTTCATTTCAACAGTTCCAGATTCTATTTCTAATATTGTCTGCTTTTCATTAAATTGAAATCTATCCTTTGCTTCTTCTTGAATAGTCATCTTACCAATAATTTTTACTTCACCCTTTGTAAGAGTAGATACTATTGGTGCATGATCATTTAGTACTTGGAAGTCACCATGTGATCCTGGAAAAAGAATTGATTCAACGTCTCCTTTAAATAGAGTTTGTTCTGGTGTAATTATTTCTAAATACATTATTATTTTGTTTCAGCTAACATTTTTTCACCAGCCTCTATAGCATCCTCTATTGTTCCTTTAAGGTTAAAAGCAGATTCAGGAATATGGTCAAGTTCACCATCCATAATCATGTTAAATCCTTTTATGGTTTCTTTAATGTCAACAAGAACTCCTGGCATACCTGTAAATTGTTCAGCAACATGGAAAGGTTGTGAAAGGAATCTTTGAACCCTTCTAGCCCTAGCAACTGCTAGTTTATCCTCTTCTGAGAGCTCTTCCATACCAAGAATAGCAATAATATCTTGTAGTTCCTTATATTTCTGAAGTAGCTCTTTAACTCTTTGCGCACAATTATAATGATCATCCCCTAAAATCTCTGGAGTCAAAATTCTTGATGTTGAATCAAGAGGGTCCACGGCTGGATAAATTCCAAGTTCAGAAATCTTTCTTGATAAAACTGTTGTTGCATCAAGGTGAGCAAAGGTTGTGGCTGGTGCAGGATCAGTTAAATCATCTGCTGGAACATATACTGCTTGAACAGATGTAATTGAACCATTCTTTGTTGATGTAATTCTTTCTTGCATAACACCCATTTCTGTTGCTAATGTTGGCTGATATCCAACAGCTGAAGGCATTCTTCCTAAAAGAGCTGAAACTTCAGAACCAGCTTGTGTAAATCTAAATATATTATCTACAAAGAATAATACATCTTTTCCCTGTCCATCAGCACCACCATCTCTAAAATATTCTGCTATAGTTAAACCAGAAAGTGCAACTCTAGCTCTTGCTCCTGGAGGCTCATTCATCTGACCAAACACAAATGTTGCCTTTGATTCTAGTAATGCCTTTTTGTCAACTTTACTTAAATCCCACTCACCTGCTTCCATAGATTTTTTGAATTCTTCTCCATAATTAATAATACCTGATTCGATCATCTCTCTAAGCAAATCATTCCCTTCTCTTGTTCTTTCTCCAACTCCAGCAAAAACTGATAAACCTCCATGACCTTTGGCAATATTATTTATTAGCTCTTGAATTAATACTGTTTTTCCAACTCCAGCTCCACCAAACAATCCAATCTTACCACCTTTTGCATAGGGTTCGATAAGGTCAATAACTTTAATTCCTGTAAACAAAACTTCGGTAGAAGTTGATAACTGATCAAATGCAGGAGCTTCTCTATGTATAGACATACCATCATTTTCAGTTTTTGGTAATACTTCAAGTCCATCAATAGGGTCTCCAACTACATTGAAAAGTCTTCCATACACATCGTTCCCAATTGGCATTTGAATTGGATTTCCTGTAGCAACAACCTCAGTCCCTCTACTTAGACCATCTGTAGAGTCCATTGATATTGTTCTGACAATGTTTTCTCCAATGTGTGATTGTACTTCTAAAACAAGAATAGCGCCGTCCTTTTTCTTTATTTCTAATGAATCATAAATATCTGGAAGCACACTTTCCTTTGATGAAAATTCAACATCAACAACCGCTCCAATTACTTTTGAAACTTTACCTATATTTTTTGACATTTTTTGCGTTTATAAAATTAAAGTGCAAATATATGTTCTTGTATTAAAAATTAAAAGTTAATAGCCCTTCAATTTTGATAATTTATTAAGATGGAAATTATAATCCCCAAAAAGCATTTGAATTGTTCTAGTTCTCTTAAATTAAATAGAATATATTAGCCCTTAATTCATTTATTTATGGCTTCAAAGTATATTGATATCTCTACAGTTAAATTTTTTATGAATATCGTTCAAGAATTAGAAACTGTCTTGGAAAAGGAAAGGTTTGTTGATCACGATCTTGAATCTGTGGATCTTTATGTTGACTCTGTTAAACAATTTGCAGATAGAGAACTTTTTCCGTATTTCAAAGAAATGGACGAAAACCCTGCTCATTATAAAGATGGTTCAATTCACGTTCACCAACAAGTTGAAAAAATGATGAAGGAGGGTGGTTCTATGGGCTTAATTGCTGCACCCTTTAATTATGAAGATGGAGGGTTACAGTTGCCATTACTTGTTCATACCGCCGCTAACTATATATTAGATGCTGCCAATAACCATTTGCCTGGTTATTCTGGCCTTACTTCAGGCGCTGCCGAGCTTATTGTAGAATTTGCAAGCAAAAATCTTAAAGAGAAATATACACCAAAGATGCTTACAGGTGAGTGGGGTGGTACTATGTGTCTAACTGAGCCACAGGCAGGAAGTTCATTGTCAGATATAGTTACTAAGGCGACTCCAATTGATGGTGGCCACTATAAAATTAGTGGTCAAAAAATTTTTATTTCTGGGGGGGATCATCAGTATGCTGATAATATAGTTCATTTGTTATTAGCTAGAATAGAAGGAGCTCCAGCTGGAACAAAGGGGATTTCATTATTTGTGGTACCTAAAATGAGGCTTGAAGAAAATGGCGAGCTTTTGTTTAATGATGTTACTACTGTGGCTGATTTTGAAAAAATGGGTCAAAAAGGATACTGTACTACTCATCTTAGTTTTGGAGATAAAGATGATTGTCGCGGTTATCTTGTGGGTGAGGAAAACAAAGGGCTAAATTATATGTTTCTAATGATGAATGGTGCTCGTATAGCGGTTGGTCGTGGAGCATCAGCTATTGCTTGCGGTGCTTACTACGCATCCCTGGAATATGCTAACGAACGTCCACAGGGCCGAAAACTTTCATCAGATGGAACCAAGAATTTAAAAGACAAACAAAGCTTAATAATTGAGCATCCCGATGTAAGGCGAATGCTTCTGCTTCAAAAATCAATGGTTGAAGGGTCTATGAACTTAATTTTTAAGGCTGCAAAATATTATGACCTTCAACATAATAGCACTGATGAAAAAGACAAACATAAATATCAAACTTTACTGGAGATGATAATTCCTGTCGTTAAAACTTATCCTTCAGAGGCTGGAATTTATTCTATAAATAATGGACTTCAAGTTCTTGGAGGTTATGGGTTTTGTTCGGATTTTATTCTTCAACAATATTATCGTGATATAAGAATCTCTTCAATATATGAAGGTACTACGGGAATCCAATCACAAGATCTTCTTGGTAGAAAAATGATGTTAAATAATGGTGAAGGTGCTAAACTCTTATTAGAAGAAATTCAAAAAACAATTGATAAAGCAAATCAAGATAATGAATTAAAAGAGTGGGCTTCATCGTTAAGTAATAGGCTTGATCAAAGTCAAAAAATATTATTTCATCTTATGCCATTTGCAATAAAGGGAGATTATGAACGGTTTTTAGCTGATGCCTCAATTTTTATGGAATTCTTCAGCCTAGTGCTAGTTGGTTGGTCTTGGCTAGAAATTGGTGTGGCTACTAAGCATGCTTTATTAACCTGTAACAGTTCTTTAGATTCAAGATTCTATCAAAGCAAGTTAGATGCTTTAGAATATTTTTATGTTTATGAGCTACCTAAGACATCAGGACTTGCAGAGATTCTTCTTCACCCTTCTTCAGTAACAATAAAAAAGGAAAATAAAGTGATTGATTAAAATTCGATTTTTTGTTTATCTATTGATGTTTTTGCCATTCTTGCATATGCTTGAACAACAAAATTTAGATGTTTAAACCTTGAATCCTTTGTTAAACCCTTTTCGTATCTAAAATATATCTGTTGAACAATAACAGCTATTTTAAAAAGACCAAAAACAAAATAAAAAACAATATTTTCAATCTCATCTCCAAACTTTTTGGAATACATTTCTAAAATTTCACCTCTCTTTGGGTTGTTCTCTTCAGAAGTGATATTCAAGTTTATTTCTCTCATATAATCAGGATCATCTTTGTTTATCCAATATGCCAGTGTGGTCCCTAGATCCATGAAAGGATCTCCTGTAGTACACATTTCCCAGTCAAGAACTGACTTTACAGATAACGTTTTTGAGTCAAGAACTAAATTGTCATATTTGAAATCATTGTGTATGAGGGAAACATATGGTGATTCCTTAATATTGTTGTTTAACCATTTGATTACAAAATTTATTTCGGGAATATCATGAGTTTTTGAATTTTGATATCTCTTTGTCCACCCCTTAACTTGCCTTTCACAATATCCAACTGGCCTACCAAATTCGCCGAGACCTATTTTTTCAATTTCTAATTTATGAAGCTCAACAAATGTGTCTATAAACTCAATGGCTATAAAATCATATTGTGTTTTTTTTGTTAGTATTTTTTTAAAATTGTTACTCCTTAATACTATTCCCTTAATTCTTTCCATTATATAAAAATCAGATCCTATAATATTGATGTCATCACAATAATGAATTGGTATAGGTGATTTTTTATAATTGTTTTTAAGAGCAGATAAAATTTTATATTCTCTGCTCATGTCATGACCAGATTTAACTTTTGCTCCAATAGGAGGTTTTCTGAGTATGAATTCTTTTTGATTAGACTCAATCAAATATGTAAGATTAGAAAATCCTGATGGAAATTGAAGAATTTTAAAACTATTTTTATCTATATCTAAGAAGTTTGATAAATAATTAGATAATGCAAAGTTGTTGAGTCCCTCGTCTTCTCTTATTTTTGTTGGATTGTCATTAAATGTTTCGGACATTATAGATTTGAATAATGAGCTTTATTTTTTATATGATTTTAAAATAAGTCTAGCAAGTCGGCTTTTATGTACTTCATCTGCCCCGTCATATATTCTTGAAGCTCTTTCATGTCTGTAATAAGATGATAAAATTAGATCATCAGTAAGTCCTAATGCTCCGTGAACCTGAATAGCATTGTCAACAACTTTTTGAAGCACATTAGCACAATAAAATTTGATAATAGATATTTCTGCTCTTGTTTTATATGCTCCCTGAGTATCAATTTTTTTTGCAGCGTCTTGTACCAATAATCTTGCAGCATTTATCTCTGCTCTTGACTCTGCAATCCAGTTTTGAATAGTCTGTTTTTCTGACAACATTGTTCCTTTAGCTATTTCTCTTGAAGTTGCTCTCTCACACATTAAATCAAATGCTCTCTCACACATTCCTATCCATCTCATACAATGGTGAATTCTTCCTGGTCCTAATCGTTTTTGTGCAATTGCAAATCCTTCCCCTTCTGATCCTAAAACGTTTGAAGTCGGCACGGTAACATTATTAAATTTAATTTCTGCATGACTCTCCCATCCTGCTCCTGGATGGCCCATGATTGAAACATTTCTGACAAATTCAACCCCTTCGGTTTTCAATGGAACAATAATTTGGCTAGCTTTTTTATGAACATCTTCTCCATCAGGATCCGTGACAACCATAACTATTGCAAAATGCGCTCCATCAAAACTTGAAGTAAACCATTTATGTCCGTTTATAATATAGTTTCCATTTTCTTTTTTTGCAGTTGTCCCCATCCTTGTTGGGTTTGAGCCAGCATAATTTGGTTCTGTCATTGCAAAACAACTTCTAATTTTTCCTTCTAATAGTGGATATAGATATTTTTGTTTCTGTTCATCAGTACCCGTCTCAATTAAAACTTCCATATTACCAGCATCCGGAGCTTGGCAATTAAATACATAGAATCCATAAGGACTAGCGCCAAGCATCTCGCTAACTTCACCATGTTGTTCTAAAGTTAAACCCAGTCCTCCATATTCCTTAGATACTTGTGGCAACCAAAACCCCATGTCTTTAACCTTGTCTCTTAATTCGTTAAGTTTAGGAAGTTTTTCACTCCACTCTGAATTTACAATCCATGGTTCAAGTGAGATTAATTCATCCTTGATAAATGTTTTAATTTTTTGTTTTAGATCTTTAAATATCATATTAAATAAATAAATTTAATTTTTTAGCTTGGAAGTGAATAGATCAATGAAATTATCTCTGCGACACACACAGGTTTAGTCTCTCCTTCAACTTCAAATATAATTTTTAATGTATATTTTGCTCCTCCTGAAACCTCTTCAATATTTGTTAGAGATACCTTTCCCCTGAATTTTGAATCCGCTGGAGTTGCGTTTGGAAATCGCACCTTTTCAAGACCGTAGTTTACTGCTAATGCAATGTTATTTAGTTTTAGTGTTTGAAATACTACCTGCGATGCATAGGATAATACATGAAACCCATGGGCTATAGTTTTTTTATAAGGAGAATATTTTGCAGCTTTTTCTTGATCTATATGAATCCACTGCTTATCTTGAGTTAATTCTGCAAATGTATTTACTTTCTCTTGTGACATTTCGAACCACTCAGAGATACCAATTTCTTTTCCAAGGTATTCTTTTAAATCTTCTAGATTTTCTATTTCAGTTGAATAAGGTTTTTCCATAATATAATATTAATTGATCATGTATCCTCCGTCTATATTAAATGTCTCTCCTGTAGTATAACTTGAGGCTTCCGAAGCAAGGTAGACAGCAATCCCTGAAATTTCTTCCGGTTCAGCTGCTTTCCTAATTGGCAAATCTTTCAACCATAATTCTAACATCTCTTCATTTTGCCATAAAGCAGAACTTAATTTTGTTTTTATCAAACCTGGGCATATTGCATTAGATCTGATTCCGTACTTCCCCCACTCTTTTGCTTGAGATTTAGTTAACATGCTAATTGCAGCCTTACTGATTGAATATACTCCTAGTCCTTTATCTGGCTTATGGCCTTCTACGGAAGAAATATTTATGATAGAACCAGATTTGTTGTTTTTCATATGTTTCATGGCCATATTAGACAGTTTAAAGGCAGCTTTTACATTAATATCCATTATTTTATTAAAAAGCTTTTCATCTGCATTTTCAAGTCTATCAAAAACAGGATTTATTCCCGCATTATTAACTAATATATCTATTTTGTCATATTTTTTTAACGTTGTATTAATTAGATTTTTTAAGTGATCTTCTTCTCCTACATGACATTCACATGAAAGTGCATTATACCCATTCTTTATTATTTTATTAGCGACTTCATCTACCGCTTCTTTAGATCTACTGCTTAAAACTACACTTGCTCCAAATTCTGCAAGAGCTTCAGCAATTGATGCTCCAATACCTCTGCTTGATCCAGTAACAATTGCAACCTTGCCAGATAAATCAAATAGTTTTTTATATTTTTTTGTCATTTTAAATACAATTAAGTTATCGTAATATACTAATTGATTTAATTATCCTTACTAGAATGTAATATAAATACAGAAAAAGGTTTTTTGGTAAAGTTTAATGAGGTTCCATGTTTTTAAAGATGAAAATATTCCTTTATATTTAGTAAAAACTGATCGTTAAAATTTTAAATAACGAATAGAGAAATAACGAAAATCCAATAATTATGAGTGCAAATCAAGAGCCATTTGAATTTAACTTTTATAAATGGGAAAAAGAACTTAAAGACAAGCCATACCTTAGACAGCCTATAGGTGAAGTCTGGGAAGAATATACATGGGGTCAAGTTGGTAATATGGCTAGAAGATTAGCCTCAGGGCTTAAGTCACTTAATCTTAGAGAAGGTGCACACATTGGTATTTATTCAAAAAATTGTAGAGAGTGGATAATTTCTGATCTAGCTATTGTAATGGCTGGATATGTTTCAGTTCCTTTCTTTCCCTCTTTAAATGGTAAAGAGCTTGCATATATTATGGATTATGGAGATGTTGATGCACTTTTTTTAGGTAAAATTGAGACATGGGACGATATTAAAAATGACTTACCCAAAGATATGCCTATGATTACATTTCCTAATTATGCTGGCTGTTCAAATGTTGATGTAGGTTATAAATGGCATGAATTTATTGATAAACATGAACCTATAACCAATCCCCATAATCCTAAATTATCTGATTTATGGACTATAATTTTTACCTCTGGAACAACAGGAAATCCAAAGGGCGTTATGCTTTCTTACCAAGCTATAGATGGAATTAAAGTAGTCTTGGATGATCCCAATAACCCTTTAGGAATTAGACATGATGGTAATAATGATTTTATATCCTACTTACCCCTAAACCATATTTTTGAAAGAGTAGTTATTGAATGGACTTCTTTTAGATACGGTGGAAAAATTTCATTTGTAGAATCGATAGAGAAGTTTGGGCAAAACCTTAAAGATGTTCAACCACATGTTTTTGCTGCTGCTCCTAGAGTTTGGACTAAACTTCAAATAGGTATTCTATCAAAATTTCCTCAAAAGAGATTAGACACATTACTGAGAATTCCGATATTATCAGGGTTACTGAAAAAACTTTTAAAGAAAGGTCTTGGGTTTAGTAGGTCTAGAGTTACAGTGTCTGGGTCTGCTCCAATGCCTGTAGAATTAATTGAATGGTTTAGAAAGATTGGAGTATATATAACTAACGGATACGGAATGACGGAAAATTGTGCTATATGTAGTTCTGTTGATGGTAAAGACTTTGAAAAACTTAATACTGTTGGGAAACCACAGAAAGGTGTTGATCTTAAAATCGATGAAGAAACTGGTGAGATATTAATGAAAGGACCTTTTGTGATGAATGGTTATTATAAAAATGAAGAATTATCAAACAAGACATTAAGAGGGGGTTGGCTTCACACTGGAGATAAAGGCTTTTTAGATGACGATAATTATTTACACATCACGGGAAGAGTGGCCGATAGCTTTAAAACATCAAAAGGTGAATATATTGAGCCTTTAACTTTAGAGCAATACTTTGTGAATATTAATGAAATAGAAGAGGTTTGTGTTGTTGGACTTGGAATTGCACAGCCGCTTTGTTTGATCCAGTTATCTGAGATTGGTAAAAAGACCTCAAGAGATATTATATCAAAAATGTTAACGGAAACACTTGATACGGTTAACAGTGGTCTAGTTAATTATAAAAGAATCTCAACATTAATAGTTGTAAAAGATGAATGGACTCAAGAAAATGGTGTTATTGGTCCAACTCAGAAGCTAAAAAGAGGTGCAATTGAAGAGCTTTATTCAAAAAATTACCTTGTGTGGCACGAGTCTAGTGAAAAATTAATTTTTGAAACATCAACAAATCACTCAGAAAGATTTGAGTCATACTCATAGACCAAAATTCTAAATAGTACATAGAGAAACATGTCCATTTGGTTCGTGAAAAAAATTATATTAACTTGAATTCAAATCAGATCAAGTATTTTAGAGGGTTAGCCTGCTTTTACTAGCCTTTCGACTATACTTGTATTAAATTATATAAACTAGTTATAGAAAAGAATTATCTTTAACGTAACAAAACTAAATTAACATGAAAAATATTTTAAATAAGTATTATTTAGCCTTTATGGCTGTAATTCTATTTGGTAGTGTTTATTCTCAAACTCAAATATCCGGTTCAGTAATGGATTCAGATAGTATGGAAGCAATTCCTGGAGTAAACGTTATCATTGATGGCACAAACATTGGAACTGTTACAGATTTCGATGGGAATTTTGTCATTAATACAAGTCAAGGTGCTCCCTTAACTCTTGTTGTAAGCTATATGGGATATAGTGCAGAAAGAGTTGATGTAACATCTGCAAGTCAAAATATAAGTGTAATGCTAAGTGCGGGGCAGAACCTTGAAGAAGTAATTATCTCTGCTTCAAGAAAGGCTCAAAAAGTTACAGATGCTCCTGCTTCAGTTAGTGTTATATCAAGTAGACAAATAGAAAACTCGGCTCAGGTAACTGATCCGGCAAGACTACTTGTTTCTGTTCCAGGTGTTCAAATACAACAACAATCTACGAACACATTAAACTTTGAAATGAGAGCTGGTTCTGGAACATTTGGAACTTCTACATTTGTAATGCAAGACAATAGATCTTTAATAACTCCTGCTGCTGGAACTTTCTTTAGTTTTCAACAGGGATTATCTAACCTTGACCTAGCTTCTGTTGAAATAGTTAGAGGTGCTGCTGGTGTACTATATGGACCAGGTGTAACATCTGGTGTTGTTCATTTTAGAACAAAGAGCCCTATTGATTATACTGGTAGTTCTGCTTCATTTTGGGGTGGAGAAATGAATACTATTGGTTCTGAATTTAGAATTGCAAGAGCTAATGATGATAAAACTTTCGGTTGGAAAATTAATGCTAGAATTAATTCTGGTGATGATTCTGTTTACGAAGATGAATCAGTTTTAGCTGCTGCAGGTATTCCTATGAACAATATTATTAGACAACCTGTAATTACAAATAGAGCTGTTGATCCATTGCTTTCACAAAATGGTGATGTACTTTATGACTTTACTGGAGGTAATGCTCTTCTAGATACATACAGCAACATCTCAGTTAATACTACTTTAGAGTGGAGACCAGATGATGAAACAAATTATACAATAGCTGGTGGTTTAAACAGTGGTAGTGGTCTTTTCTGGCAAGATTTAGGAATTGGATATGCAGCTGGAGTTAACTACTGGGGACAAGCTCAGGCTACTATTGGTAACTGGTATGCACAAGCATTTATAGATCACAATACCGGTGGTACACCAGAGGACCCAACATTTTTATACGGTTCAGGACTTCGTCAAGTTGCAAAAAGAACTTCTTTAGAAGCTCAAATTCAATACAATTTTGATATGCCATGGTTATTTGATTCTGAATGGACAGCTGGATGGGATTATAGAAATACAATCTCTGACTCTGAAAATACTCTATGGGGAAGAAATGAAGATGATGATGATTATATAACAAATGGTATTTATGCTCAAGGAACTTTAACAATGTCAGAAAAAGTAGATCTTGTAGTTGCTGGTAGATATGATCAGGCTAGTTTTATTAGCGCTGGAGAATTTGCTCCTAGAGCAGCTCTTGTATATAAGCCTTCTGAGAAAACTACTTGGAGACTTTCATATAACAAAGCTTTATCAGGACCTAGTGCTCTGCAAACATATATTGACTTTCCTGTTGCTATCCTAGCTCCTGGAGTTTTAGATATTTGGCTAAGTGGACAAAATAACAATCATAAGTTTGCTGATCCTTCAGCACAAATGATTGAACTTGCTGCACTTGGTGTTAGCATTCCTGCAACTGCAGCCGGTGGAGGTCTTCCTCTAGCTATACCGTATGGTGCTGTGGCAGCTCCATCACTAGCAGGTTTATATGCAGCAGCTCCGTCTTTACAACCACTGTTAACACCATTTTTTGCTAATTATGGTGGTCCAGCTGGGGGTACAGGTGTCTTTAGTGGATATGATGTTTTTGAATCAAGTAGAAGCACAGGAAATCAAAATACTAGAGGACCAAGATTTAGTTCTGTAGAGAACTATGAAATTGGTTTCACTAGTGTAATTGGTAGTAAACTAAAAATTAGTGCTGATTTATACTCATACGTTAATACTGGGTTTACAAACTTTAATGCAGTTGGTGATGCTTATGCACTTGTTGGATCAAATATCCCAGGTGATTTAGGAGCAGCGGTTGCTGCTGATGCGACTGCATATGTTACTGGTGCTATAACTGCTGTTACAACTCAAACTTATCAAGGAGTTGCTGCACAATTTGGTCTTCCTTTTAGTGTTGTAGCCTCTGGTGCTCTTGCTGGCGCAGGTGTTCCTGCCCTACAAACTGCAATTGCAGGGGGTGTAGCTCAAACTTTAGGTGGTATTAACGGCGCATTCCAAGCGGGTGGTGCTGGATTTTTAGCTCAAGTACAACCTCTTTTGGCTGCATTTGGTACAGTTGAATCTTCTTTAATGCCTGTAGATGGTGTTACGCACATACCAGCTGGTTATCAAACTAATGGTGATGCTAAAAGATCTCACTTTGGTGGTGACTTTAGCATGGACTACTTTGCAAATGCTGATTTAAGATTATGGGCTAACGCATCATGGTTAAGTCAGAATGAATGGATTCCAGGAGAAGATAATGATGATGATCTTGTAAACACGTCATACTTAAATGCTCCTACTTGGAAATATAGAATGGGTATTGATTATACTCCTCTATCTGGAATGAATTTTTCAGCTTCATTCCAACATGATGACAAGTTTAGATCTGTTCAAGGATTCTGGAACGGTGTAGTTGAAGCAAAAAACTTAGTTGATCTAAGTGTAGGTTATAGATTTAGCCCAAACACAAGATTTGATATATCTGCTACAAACCTTACAGATAATCCTTATAAGACATACCCTAATCTTCCAACGATTAGAAGAAGAGTCTTAGGGAAACTAACTCTTAACTTTTAGTTAAATCATAATATTATCATAAAAAGAGCAACTTTGGTTGCTCTTTTTTTTTGCATAAACTTTTATGTAACTATATTTGATTCCCAGCAATTATAATGAAAAAAGTAGGTATAGATTCACTCGCATATTATGTTCCTTCTCTATATGTAGATATTGAGGAGTTGGCATTAAAACGTGATATTTCAGCTGAAAAATTAATTAAAGGATTAGGTCTAAAGAAAATGGCAACTCCTGACTATGACGAAGACTCTGCTTCAATAGCAGCAAACTCTCTATTCCGTTTAATAAAAGAAAATAAGATTGATCCAAAAGAAGTTGGTAGAGTATATCTAGGGACTGAAAGTGCAGTTGATGCCTCTAAACCTACCTCATCTTATGTGATTGAAATTCTAGAAGAAGTATTTTCTAAACAATATGGTGAAAGATGTTTTAAGAACTGTGATGTTGTTGACCTTACCTTTGCTTGTGCTGGTGCAGTTGATGCTCTTCAGAACTGCTGTGACTGGGTTAGAAATGGTGAAAACAGAAAAGCAATTGTTATTGCCTCAGATATAGCAAAATATGAATTAAACTCTACTGGAGAGTATACACAAGGTGCTGGGTCAGTATCAATGTTAATATCCGAAGATCCTTCAATTATTTCTTTTAACGGGTCTTGGGGAGTTTCAACAAGAGGTGTTGGTGACTTCTTTAAGCCTAGAAGAACATATAAAAGATCTAATATTCTTATTGAAGCTGCAAAACTACTTAATCAAAAAATTTCTTCAAATGAAGCTGAAAGCATACTTGAAAATGCTAATTCAAAGTTTTGGTCAGACTCAAATGAAATAGTAGAAGTTTACAAAGAAGAACCAATATTTGAAGGTCCGTTTTCTAATGATAGTTATAAAGAAAGAATCAATGAGGCTATTGAAAATTTCAACGATCAAAATCAAAGAAATATATTAAATGAATGGGAAAATATAATTTTTCATCTACCATATGCTTTTCATGGAAGAAGAATGATAATAAATAAATGGTTAGACTGGATGAATGAAAATGGTAAATCTGAAGAGCTTTATTCTGAGATTGGCAGACCCGAATCTAATCAAGACAAAGATTGGATGAAAAAAGTTGCTAAATCTAATCTTTATAAAAATTTTGTTGAAAATAAGATAGCCCCAGGTGAAATGGCTTCTTCAGAAATTGGTAACATGTACACTGCCTCTATTTTTATGGCACTAATAAGTTCACTTGTAGATGCTGCTAAAAATGATAAAGATTTTGAAAATAAAAAAATTGGATTTATTAGCTACGGTAGTGGTTCAAAAGCTAAAATTTTTGAAGGAACTGTTCAAAAAAATTGGTTTGAAAAAACTAATTCTATCAAGCTATTTGATGGTCTTAATAAAAGAAAAAAAATAAGTATTGACATCTACGAAAAACTACACAATAGAAAGATAACGTCAAACATTAACAATAACGATGGTGTTATAAAGCTTAATAATATTTCTGATGGTGAGTTTACGGAAGGTCTCAGAAATTATCTTAAGTATTAAGGATGATAAAAATCATTTTGATTATCACCTAAATTCTTTTAATTTGTTTAATTAACAAAAGCATAAATGAATATTTTAGTCTGTATAAGTAATGTGCCCGATACAACATCTAAGATAAACTTTGTTGAAAATGACTCAAAGTTTGATTCACATGGTGTCCAATATATTATTAATCCAAATGACGAGTTTGGATTAACTAAGGCAGTTTGGATGAAAGAGTCTAATGGAGCTAATGTAACAGTTCTTACTGTTGGGGATCAATCTGCGGAAACCATTTTAAGGAAATGTCTTGCTATTGGAGCAGATAAGGCAATTAGAATTGATTGTAATGCTAATGATGCTTATTCAGTTGCTAAAGAAATTGAATCTCATTGTCAAACCACAAGCTATGATCTTATAATATGCGGAAGAGAATCTATAGACTATAATGGTGCTTTAGTCCCTGGACTTCTGGCGGGGTTTTTAGATTATAACTTCATTACTAATTGTGTAAGCCTTGAAATAAAAAATTCAAAAGCTACATGTGCAAGGGAAATTTCAGGTGGTACTGAGATAAGCGAGTGTCAAATTCCATTAGTAATTGGATCTCAAAAAGGACTAGTTGAGGAAAAAGATTTGATTATACCCAATATGAGAGGAATTATGATGGCAAGACAAAAACCTCTTGAGGTAATTCAGGCCAAAAATATTAATGCAAAAATTAGTGATAGAAAGTTTCATAAGCCAGAAGCTAAGAGTGAGGTAAAGCTTATTAAGCCTGATGAATTAGACAAGCTGATAGATCTCTTAGAAAACGAAGCAAAAGTTATTTAATACTATGGGAGTACTTGTATATATAGAATCTGAAGACAACAAATTTAAAAAGACATCATATGAAGCTCTTTCATATGGAAAAGCACTTGCAGATAAAATGAATGTTAAAGTATCTGGGGTAGTTTTTAACTGTAGTGAAACAGATAGCTTAAAAAATTATGGCGTTGACAAAATAATAACAATCAATGATTCTGATTACAAAGAATTTTCGTCAAAGAAATATTCTCATGCTCTATCACAGGTTATAAAATCAGAAAACTCTTCAGATGTTATTCTATCTTCATCTGCCAATTCAAAGTTTTTAGGTGCTCACTTATCTGGGATTATTGATGCTTCTTATGCTTCTAATGTAGTAGAGCTTCCAGAAAGTCTAAATCCTTTTGTTGTAAAAAGAACATGCTTTACTAACAAAGCATTCTCCTCAACTGAAATGTTTGGTGAATTAAGAATTATATCTGTTTCCTCGAACTCTTTTGGAATGATTGAAAATTTAAGTGATTCAACGGTTGAAAGTTATAATGTAGATAAAATTGAATCAAATCAAAAAATTATAAAACTAGAAAAAGAAACAGGGAGTGTTACTATAGCTGATGCTGATATTGTAGTTTCAGCCGGAAGAGGTCTAAAGGGACCTGAGAACTGGGGTATGATTGAAACATTAGCTGAGACATTGGGCGCGGCTACTGCTTGTTCAAAACCTGTATCAGATATGGGATGGAGACCCCATAGTGAGCACGTGGGTCAAACTGGTAAGCCAGTTTCTTCTAACCTGTATATTGCAATTGGAATCTCTGGTGCAATTCAACATCTAGCTGGAATAAATTCTTCTAAAGTAAAAGTTGTAATTAATAATGATCCTGAAGCCCCTTTCTTTAAGGCTGCAGACTACGGAGTAGTTGGTGATGCTTTCCAAGTAGTTCCTGCATTAATTGAGAAACTCAAAGCTAGACAATAAATATATCTTATACTAACTTAGTTTTAATAGATTTTTCTAATATATTGTATTTAATTTAATCATATTATAGAAAATAAAAAAAAATGAAAATCTATTATAAAATATCTCTATAGCTATATGCTTTATAATCAGATATTCTAATACTCAGTGTATAAAACCTCTAATTTGATTCTTTTAGAGAGATTTGCCTGATCTGGCGAAGAACCAAACAAAGCAACAGGGAATGGCAATGAAAGCGAAGAACTTGGCAAGGAAACTTTTTTCATATTAGGTAGATAGCCGTTTTTCAAAGTAAACACGTCATCAATGTTTGACATGGTTGTCAGACCTAGGTCTATGTTTAAAGAATCATACCTAACAATATTAGACACATGATTTGTTATATTAAACTTATAACTGGTAGGCTTGTTATTAGAGTCATATTGAAGCATGCCTCCAAATCTGAACTTATTAGAATTGATAGCTGTGGGCGAGAAGTCTATTGAAAAATCTTTATTATAGTCTTCAATTGGATCACCATTATCATAAGAATAAATATAGAGTCTCTCTGGTAAAAACTTATGGCTTGAGTTGTTTATATTATCATCTAAATGAAGCACAATATTTGCTTCATTTATTAAAACATTCTTAGACATAAAAGAGCTTAATTCATCTGATATAGAATTATCATCAGAGAATAATTTTAATTTTGAGATGAACTTTGATCCGTTAAGGTATATTTTTTCAGAGGGAATATTTTCAGCAGAGGAATTTACCTCAGTCAATATCTTTTGATCAAAATTTACTTGATCATAAAGGTTTATGGTAACCCCTCCTAAGGGAATTATGCTAGAGGTTTTCTTCCTGTCGATAGAGTCATCTGAAATATCATCTGTTCCATTGGTGTTATAAGAATTATAATTGTATTCCAAAACAATTCTTGCATTAAATATATCTAGCATCATGTAGAGATCATCTGAAAAATTTTCAGCCCTCACAATAATCCCCTTAAAGAAATTATTAAAGTTAGCCTGATTTACTATTTTCTCAGAGCCTTCTAGATTCATTACAGATCTTTGAAAAAATTCCGTGTCTAAAGGGATTCTAATTCGAGGGGTTTCAAAATAATTTACCTGTGTTAATTCGTCAGGATCTGTAGTTGGATCATCCTCATTGTACAAAACAGGCACTTCATTAAAGTCTAGACTTACCCTATCATCATGCAATGTCTTACCGTAATACCCTTTTTTATAAAAATCATCATCAGAAAAGTATTCTTTTAAAGATTCAAAATTATTAGCTGGATCTAAAGAGCTTAAATAATATGTTAGCTCATAAACCTTTAAGTCAAATTCAGCATTTCGATTTCCAAAAACTGAATCTATTTCATAAACTCTTTGCTCTACATTATAAGATGAGTTGTCTGTATCGTCTGGATCTAATATACCATCATTGTCAGAGTCATTACTAAGAGGGTTTATTCCAGCCTGAAATTCAATAATATCAGATAGGCCGTCATTATCAGAGTCGCTTTCAACATTATTTGGGTCAGCATCATAAGCGTCTATAACTCCATCACCATCTGAATCATTAGTGTTGTTATAAAAAGGCAAATCAAGGTATACAGCCGTTAATTCTTCCTGTTCATTTATTACCCTTATGTCCGTTAGACTTCCTTCGGTTTCCTCGTTTTGATTCCACTCCCCAAAAGTTTCAAGTAATGCAACATTAAGCTGAGATATAAAACCTGAGTTTGTCTGGCCAAAAAAGTCATCATTGAAAACTCCTAGATGTACATTTGAGAGATTATTTGTCTGAACCCTTTCAAGAGACTCTTGATAAGAAAAAATTGGGAAGGTTTCAGATTTTAAATCCTGAAATTGTTGATCTAATAATTCAATCCCTACTGAATAATAGTCCTTATTACATGAAGTAAATAGAGATAAAGAAAATATTATTAAAAGAATTACTGAAAATCTCTTATTATGCATTAATCAATATTTTTTAATAAAAAATCCATTAATTTTTCTTCATTTGATGAATCTTTATAATCTAGAAAGTTTTTAGAATGTTTTTTTATTGAGCTAGCTGTTGATCCTTCAATATTTTCCGAAGATAAGATTACCGAATCAGAAAACTTTATCATTAAATCTGTTAGAGATTCAAAGTTAAGGTCAGAGATTGAATTAAGATCTCCTTCAATCCCATCAAACTCAATCTTTTCACTTAATTCTTTTGACAAACTACCCTCAAAAGATTTTGAATAAAGAGAAGAGACTATTTTGCTCTTGTCAAATATAGGATCATCTGAATATAGCTTTTTCAAATACAGAGGAAATAATGATGCAAACCAACCATGAAGATGAATTATATCAGGCATCCAATTAAGTTTTTTTACAGTTTCTATAACCCCTTTTGTAAAAAAGATCATTCTTTCATCATTGTCTTTTTGAAGTTTTCCGTCTTTATCAAGAAGTAAGTCCTTTCTGTTAAAATACTCTTCATTGTCAATAAAATAAACCTGCATTCTTTCTTTAGGTATAGACGCAACCTTAATTATCAGAGGCATATATAAATCATTGATTATCATATTCATCCCTGATAACCTTATAACTTCATGCAATTGATGTCTCCTTTCATTTATCATGCCGTATTTTGGCATAAAAATTCTAGTCATACCACCGTTGTCATTAATTTTTCTTGATACTGAGAATGAGTTTACAGCCTTTTCAGTTTGAGGAAGATAAGGAACAACCTCCGAAGAAATGACTAATATTTTTTTGTCTTTCAATAATTTCAAAATCTAGATATTGGCTACAGTCTGGCAAAATTACGAAAATTATGAGTAAGAATATAAAAAGATTATCTTTAAGATAATTTATTTCTCAGAATTGAGAGCTTACTTCTCCCATAAAGAACTTATAAAGTCTATAAAGAACAAACAGTCTGTTGGATTGGTCCCAACTATGGGGTCTCTACATGAAGGCCACCTATCCCTTGTTAAAAGAGCTGATAGTGAAAACAAAGAAGTCATAGTTTCAATTTATGTTAATCCCACACAGTTTAATGACAAAGAAGATTTAAAAAAATACCCGCGAAATATAGAGCAGGACTTAGAAAAACTTCAGGGGTTTGACAATGTTATAGTTTATACCCCTAACGATACTGACTTATATAAAGAAAATGAAAAGTCAAAACAATATGATTTTGGAAATTTTATCAATCTTATGGAAGGAAAATATAGGCCTGGTCATTTTGATGGTGTTGCTACTATAGTTGAAAAACTTTTTAAAATATTTACTCCAAGCAATGCATATTTTGGAGAAAAAGATTTTCAACAACTGCTTTTAATTAAAACACTAACAGAGCAACTTAATATTAGCACAAAAGTTATTGGATGTGAAACAATTAGAGAAAGTGATGGGTTGGCTATGAGCTCAAGAAATAGTTTGCTGAGTAAAAATGAAAGAGAAAGTGCAAGTGAAATCATTAAACTTCTTTTGAAGGCAAAGGAAATGTATTCAAAATTTGATTTATATAAAATTAGAAGTGCAATTGAAAAGAAAGCTGAATCTATTGATGATTTTATGCTAGAATACTTTGAAATAATAAATCTTTCAGAATTTTCAAATATTTCTAAAACAAATAATGAATCAAGGGCTTTTATCGCTTGTAAAGTTGGAAAGATTAGATTAATAGACAACATAAAGGTTTGAAAAGTTGAAAAAACAATTAAAAATATTAATCCCAGTTTTACTAGGTGTGTTTTTTATATATCTAACCTTCCAGGTAACTTCAGAACAAGAAAGAATTTTAATCTGGACTTATATTAAATCAGCAAAAATTGAATATGTTCTAGCTGCAATGAGTCTGGGTGCTTCTGCAGATATAATTCGGGGTCTTAGATGGCAGTTTTTGTCAAAAGCAATAGGTCATAAGTCTAGCAGTATTATTAGTATTGCTAGTGTCTTTATGTGCTATACCTCTAATATGGCTATTCCTAGGTCAGGCGAGGTTGTGAGGGCAACCATATTAAGCGAGTATAATAAAATACCTATTAGCAAAACATTCGGGACAATAGCAGCAGAAAGAATTGTTGACATTTCCATATCTATTATGATTCTTATTTTAGTCTGGCTATTGCAATACAAAGTTATATTAGAGTCTTTATTTGAAGATGACTTGTTATATTTTATCGATAATAACATCTGGACTATTATCTATATCTTAATTTTTTTATTTGCAGTAATGGTAATTTTGGTCTATAAAATTGAAAAGATAAAAACCTTTTTCAAAGGTATTCTTGAGGGATTTTTATCATTGACTAAACTCAAGAAAAAACTATTTCCTTTTATACTTTTTTCTGCTTTAATCTGGACGTGTTATATATTAGCTTTCTTTGTGATTAAATTTTCAGTTTCTGAATTAGATATAATAGATAATAGTTTAATTTTTCCAGCCTTTGTCGTCGGAGTTTTTAGCATCTCTTTATCTAATCATGGACTAGGAGTTTATCCTTTAGCTATTTCTTTATTTTTATTAACTTTTGGAATAAATACTGAAATTGGATTGACATATGGATGGTTGGCCTGGTCGTGTCAAGCGATTATAACTCTAATTTTTGGAGGTCTTTCTTTTTTTGTACTACCTTTGTTAAACACAAGTGATTGAAATGGAAAAAATTATTAAACAATTTTTGTCAGAAGTAAATCAAAAAAACCAAAATGAGCCTGAATTCATGCAGGCAGTAACTGAGGTTGCAGAAACTGTTATTCCCTACATTGTTTCTCAAGATATTTACTACGGACAAAATATTTTATTAAGAATGGTTGAGCCTGAAAGAGTAGTTTCTTTTAGAGTTGCATGGATTGATGATAATGAGGAAATTCAAGTTAACAGAGGATATAGAATTGAGATGAACTCAGCAATTGGACCCTACAAAGGAGGTTTACGATTTCATCCTTCTGTAAATTTGAGCATTTTGAAATTCTTAGCCTTTGAACAGGTTTTTAAAAACGCCCTTACTACTCTTCCTATGGGTGGCGGAAAAGGAGGATCAGACTTTGATCCTAAAGGTAAATCTGACACTGAGGTTATGCGATTTTGTCAAAGTTTTATGACTGAATTATTCAGGCATATTGGACCGAATAAAGACATTCCTGCAGGAGACATAGGTGTAGGAGGAAGAGAGATTGGTTATCTATTTGGCCAGTACAAAAGATTAAAAAATGAATTTTCAGGAGTTTTAACGGGTAAAGGTGTCTCATGGGGAGGTTCCTTGATTAGACCTGAAGCGACAGGATATGGTGTGGTTTATTTTATTGATGAAATGTTAAAAGCGGCAAATCAAGGTCTAAAAGGAAAATCTGTTGTTATCTCTGGATCTGGAAATGTTGCACAATATGCAACTGAAAAATGTATAGATATGGGTGCAAAAGTGTTGACCCTTTCCGATTCATCAGGTTACATTTATGATAAAGACGGAATCGATCAAGAAAAGCTACAACATATAATGGATATTAAGAATGTTAAAAGAGACAGAATCTCTGCTTATCTAAATAAGTATCCGAATGCTGAATTTCATGCAAACAAAAATCCATGGACTGTAAAATGTGATATTGCTATTCCGTGTGCAACTCAGAACGAATTAAAGATTAATGACGCCAAAACACTTATAAAGAACGGCTGTAAAACTATTGGAGAGGGTGCAAATATGCCCTGTGCTGCTGACGCGGTTAATTTATTTATAGAAAATAAAATTTTATATGCGCCCGGCAAAGCATCTAATGCGGGGGGGGTTGCTGTGTCTGGTTTAGAGATGGCTCAGAATTCTTTAAAATATACTTGGAGTCGAGAAGTTGTTGATGGAAAATTAAAAGAAATTATGTCAGACATACACACTTCATGTATTAAGTACGGAGCTTCTAAAGATCATGTCAACTATGTGAAAGGTGCAAATATTGCAGGCTTTGTAAAAGTTGCTGATGCAATGCTAGCTCAGGGTGTAGTCTAAATTAAATGCCTAATTCAAGAGCTTTTGTAATAAGGTCTATTAAAAATGGTGAAACCAGTCTAATAACCTCCTGCTATCTTGAAGATATTGGATTTAAAACTTTTATAGTTAAGGGTGTCTATGGTTCAAAGAAGTCTAAATTTAGTAAAGCTCATTTTTTTCCTCTCAATATTATAAATCTAAACTACTCATATACTGAGGGAAGAAACCTAGGATTCATAAAAGAAGTAAAATCAGAAAGGCTTTATAATAGTTTACATAGTGATATTCAAAAAACCTCTATTATCATTTTCTTGTCTGAGATTTTAAATAGTGTTTTTAAAGAGGAAACTTTGGTGAATAAAGATTTGTTTGATTTTATACTTAATACTCTTTCTTGGTATGATCATGAAGAGAGTTGTAATAATTTTCATATCAAATTTTTACTAGAACTTTCAAAATTTATTGGATTTTATCCTAATATAAATAATGTAAAGGATTCATTTTTTGATCTTGAATTAGGGTCAACAACCGCAATAAAACCTATTGGTATTAATATAAGCGGTAGTGACTTAAAGCTATTTAAAGAGTTTTTAGGCACGAAATTTGAGGATTTAAAATCAATGAGCTTAAACAACGAATCTAGAGTCCGTATTCTTAATTACATAATTGACTATTATTCTCTACATTTACAAATGTTCAAGACACCTAAATCAATCAATGTTTTTAATGAGATCTTTAAGTAAATTATTCTTGTATAACAGACTAATTATTCTACTATTTTTTGTCTTCAATATCTCATTTGGTCAACAAATTACGGTGAAGGATGATATTACAAACGAAAAATTATCAGATGTTGTTGTTTACAATGAAGATAAATCAGAGTCAATAATAACTGACATAAATGGTCTTGTAGATTTGAGTCTGTTTTCACAGGATGAAAAAATTTATTTTCAGTTGCTCGGTTATTCAACTTTAGAGTTGTTAAAGAATAAAATATTAAATAGATCTATAGTCTATCTTCAGACAGAAAGTCAAAATCTAGACGAAGTCATCTTATCTGTTGCTAGATCTGAATCTAATGTTAATCAAATTGCTGAAAAAGTATCAGTAATTAAGTCCGAAGACTTATTCTTATCCTCTCCAACCTCTGGGGCAGAATTACTTGAACTAAGTCCTGGAGTTAGAGTTCAAAAAAGTCAAGGTGGTGGAGGAAGTCCCATTATAAGAGGTTTTGAAGCAAATAGAGTTTTAATTGTTGTAGATGGTGTTAGAATGAATAATGCAATATACAGGTCTGGGCATCTTCAAAACTCTATTACTATTGATCCTAGTAATATTGAAAGAGCTGAGGTTATATTTGGATCTTCTTCTGTTGGATATGGGTCTGATGCAATGGGGGGTGTTATTCATTACTATACTAAAAGTCCCATTCTTAAGGGTTCTGAAAAAATTAAATCTAGTTTTACCACTAATTTCAGTTCTGCAAATCAAGGAATTTCAAATAATTTCACAACAAATTATAGTAGTGAAAAATGGGGAGGGATTACGTCTTTAAGTATTTCTAAATTTGGAGATATAAAAATGGGAAAAAAAAGAGATCATGGGTTCATCAATTGGGGTCTAACTCCTTTGTATTCTGAAAATTCTAGGTACTCATATTATTCTCAACCATCAATTAATTCAGATGAAAACGTTCAAAAAAACACAGGCTATAGCCAAGTAGATCTCTTTCAAAAGTTTTTAGTAAAACTTGGCGACACAAACCTACTAAACATAAACATTCAATTTTCTGAGTCAAGTGATATTGATAGGTTTGATCAATTGAGTATTACAAAAGGGGGTTCTCTAAAATTTAGTGAGTGGTATTACGGGCCTCAAAAAAGATTTTTAATTTCACCTAGTTTAAAAATATTTCCTAACAGAAAGTTTATGAAAAAAGGTGCAATCACTTTTGGGTTTCAAAAAATAAATGAGAGTAGGATTAAAAGAAATTTTAACACTCTCAACAGGTCACATCAGATTGAAGATCTTAAAGTATTTAGTCTAAATGGTGATTTTGATACTTCTTTTAATAATGGGCACTCAATATCCTACGGTGTTGAGTCTACATATAATTACAACTATTCAAAGGCATATGATCAAACCCTTGAAATACAGAGTAATCAAATAACTGGTCTTAGTAAAAAGTTTGCAATTCCAACCAGATATCCCAGTAATGGCAGTTCCTATACAAGTTTTGCTTCCTATGTGAATTGGTCTTGGAATATGAGTGAGTTTTTTACTTTTAACATTGGCACTAGACTTACTTTTACTGGGCTAAAAGCAAATTGGAATGATGTAATCTCGGTAAACCCACAATTATCTAAAGTAGACCTTAACTCTAAAGCGTTAACAACTACTGTTTCAATAAAATTGAGGCCTAGTAAGAGAATTCAAATAAACACAGTTTTATCTAGTGGATTTAGAAATCCTAATATTGATGATATTGGAAAAATAAGAGAAAACAATGGATTATTAGTTGTCCCTAATACATTTTTAAAACCAGAATATGCATATAATTTAGACTTAGGAATCGATTTTAGATCTCTTAATAATAAAAATTATATTTCTCTAAGAGGTTTTAGTACGATTATCTCAAGGCACATTGGAAGAGCTGAGTATGTAGTTTTTTCAGACATCACAACACCAGATCTATCAACAATAATGTATAATGGGGAAGAAGTTACTACCCTTGCAAACAAAAATCTTGGAAATAGATTTATCCACGGTTTCTCTATTGATGGTTTCTCAAAAATCATAAACAATTTGAAATTTGATTATGGTGTAACTTATACTAAAGGAGACAACAATGAAACCTATGGGCCCCTTCCTTCTATTTCACCATTATTTGGATCAATTGCACTCTCTTATTCTAAAAAAGATATTAATATCAAGGCAATCTATAAGTTTAGTGAAGCTAAGAATCCTGGTGAATATAGCTTTGGTGGAGAAGACGGGTTAGATGAAACGCCTTTCATAATAAATAGAGAGTCTGATTTGTTAAATTATCTTGGAACTCCAAAATGGTCTGATCTTTCAATATATGGAAGTAAAAACATCTCATCTAATGTTACTTTGAGATTAGGTTTAACTAATGTTTTTGACACGCACTACAGAACTTTTGCCTCGGGAATTTCTGCACCAGGAAGATCCTTTCAGTTGGGTCTAAATCTAAAATTATAACTCATTATATTAACTTTTATTTGATCTAAAATCATTAATTTCGCCTTTAATTAAAGCATAATGAGATTTAGAGAATCTAATACCTTTACAATTACTTCAATTTCATCAGAGATTCAAGATTTTTGGTCTAAAAATGATATTTTTTCTAAATCATTTAACAAGAAAGATAGTCCAAGTTTTGTTTTTTTTGAAGGCCCACCTTCTGCCAATGGAAAGCCCGGAATACATCATGTAATGGCAAGAACTATTAAAGATGCTTTTTGTAGATATAAAACATTAAAAGGATATAATGTTAAAAGAAAAGCCGGGTGGGACACACATGGTCTTCCAGTTGAGTTAGGGGTTGAGAAAGAACTGGGTATATCTAAAGATGATATAGGAAGTAAAATTAGTGTATCAGAATATAATGCTGCTTGTAAAAAAGCTGTTATGAAACATACGGCAGAGTGGGAGTCGCTTACAAAACAAATGGGTTACTGGATTGATCTATCTGACCCCTACGTAACATATACCCCCAAATACATGGAGACTGTTTGGTGGCTAATCAAAAATATATCTGAGAAAAAACTTCTTTACAAAGGATATACGGTTCAGCCATATTCTCCTGCTGCTGGAACAGGACTTAGCTCACATGAGTTAAATCAACCTGGTGCATATAAAGAAATAAGTGATACCTCTATGATTGCTCAGTTTAAATGTTTAGATAAGGACATCCCTGTTAAATTAAAAAATTTCTATCCATTTTATTTTTTAGCCTGGACCACTACCCCGTGGACTTTGCCTTCGAATACAGCTTTAACTGTAGGATCAAAAATTGATTACTCCTTTATCAAAACATTTAATCAGTATACTAAAAAGAAAACAACCGTTTTATTATCAAAAGTTTTAATTGAAAAAATTTTTAGTAAAAACTTTTATAAAGTTGATAATGAGAATGAACTTGATACATTTAAACAAACTGATTCTAAAATTCCATACTTTATTTTGGAGTCTTGTAAAGGTGTAGATCTTGAAAATCTCAAATATGAGAGGATATGGGAAGAAGCTCCTCTTCCTATTGATAATCCTGAAAATGCTTTTAGAATAATTCTTGGTGATTTTGTGACTACTGAAGAGGGAACAGGAATAGTTCATACTGCTCCAACTTTCGGAGCTGATGATTACAAAGCAGCAAAATCTGCTGTACCAGAAGTTCCTCCCCTTCAAATAATTGATGAAAAAGGCAACAAGGTTCCTCTAGTTGATTTAAAAGGAAAATTCATTGACGGTATTGGATTAATTAGCGGTAAGTATGTCAAAAATGAATACTATGAGCCTGAGGCAATACCAGAAAAGTCTGTTGATGTTGAGATTGCAATTAAACTTAAAGAACAAAATCTAGCATTTAAGGTTGAAAAATATTCTCATTCATATCCTCACTGTTGGAGAACTGACAAGCCTGTGCTCTATTATCCTATGGAATCTTGGTTCATTAAAATTAGTGACTTATCTGAAAGGATGTTTAATCTAAATCAAAATATAAACTGGAAACCTAAATCAACTGGAGAGGGAAGATTTGGAAATTGGCTTAAATCTGCGAATGATTGGAACCTTTCAAGATCTAGATTTTGGGGAGTGCCATTACCAATATGGTCGAATGAAGATGCTACGGAACATAAAGTAATTGGGTCTATTGAAGAACTAATTAATGAGATCAACGTTTCCATAAAAAATGGGGTTATGAAATCAAATCCTTATTCAAAATTTAAGATTGGGGATATGTCTGATGAAAATTATAATGAAGTTGACCTTCATAAAGATTTTGTTGATGATATAATTTTATGCTCAAAAAAAGGTCTCCCAATGAAAAGAGAAAAAGACATAATTGATGTTTGGTTTGAATCTGGTTCAATGCCCTATGCTCAAACACATTATCCATTTGAGAACAAAGATCTGATTGATGGTAAATCTAACTTTCCAGCAGATTTTATTGCAGAAGGTGTTGATCAAACTAGAGGATGGTTTTATACTCTTCATGCAATTTCTACAATTGTGTTTGATTCAATTTCATACAAAAACGTAGTTTCTAACGGCCTTGTACTAGATAAAAATGGTCAAAAAATGTCGAAAAGATTAGGCAATGCTATAGATCCTTTTGATATGATAGATAGTTTTGGCGTTGACGCTGTTAGATGGTATATGATTTCCAATTCAAACCCATGGGACAATTTAAAGTTTGATCAAGAGGGGGTCGCTGAGGTTAAAAGAAAATTCTTTGGAACTCTTCAAAATATTTATAGTTTTTTTAGTTTATATGCAAACATAGATGGTTTTGAATATAAAGAAGCTCAAATAGAAATTAGTAAAAGGCCTGAAATAGATAGATGGATTTTATCTGAACTTAACAGCTTAATAAAGAAAGTTGATCATGATCTTGACAATTATGATTTAACACCTGCTGCAAGAGACATAAATGACTTTGTTCAGGAAAAACTTAGTAATTGGTATGTGAGATTGTGTAGAAGAAGATTCTGGAAAGGAGAGTATAATGCTGACAAAATTTCTGCATATCAAACTCTTTATGAGTGTCTTTTAACCGTTGGTAAGCTTATCTCTCCTGTTGCACCCTTTTACTCTGAACATATCTTTCAATCTTTAAATAATGTTACAAATAAGGAAGATTTTGAATCTGTTCATTTATCTAAATTTCCAGATTCTTTTTCAGATTTAATAGACAATAATCTCGAAAACAAAATTAATCAAGTAAGAAATATTTGCTCCCTTGCTCTTTCCATTAGAAAAAAAGAAAAAATTAAAGTAAGGCAGCCGTTGAATAAAATTATTATTCCTGTAAAAAGTGAAATTGAAAAAAGTGAAATTGAAGATGCAAAGTCGCAAGTCTTATCTGAAATTAATGTCAAATCAATCGAGTTTTTAGATGATAAAAACTCTTTGCTTGTAAAAGAACTTAAACCTAATTTTAAGCTGCTGGGTCCAAAATATGGTAAAATAATAAATGATCTAGCAAAAAAAATTAAATCTCTAACAAATAGTGAGATTGAAAAGCTAGAAACCTTAGGCAAACTTAATTTTATTATAGGTGACACTGAAGCTTCAATTACACCAGAGGATGTTGAAATTAATTATAAAGATATTGAGGGTCTATCAGTCGCAAGCGGAAATGGACAAACAATTGCACTTGACCTAAGTCTTACTGACCAACTTATAAATGAAGGAATTGCAAGAGAAGTAGTTAACAGGATTCAGAATATTAGAAAAAGTCAAGGACTAGAGGTGACTGATAAAATCGAAATAAATATTAAAAACTCTGTCAACCTTGAAAAAGCCATAAATGATAATTTAGATTATGTTATGGGCGAAACTCTAGCAATAAAATTATATTTTAGCGAAAATTTAGATGAAGGTGAAATCGTTGAGTTTGATAATATTAAAACTACAATAACTATAAAAAAAGTTTAAAATGAGCAAAAATTCAAAAAACAGATACTCTGATAAAGAATTAGAGAACTTTAGAAAAATAATCAACTTGAAAATCGAGAAATCAAAAAATGATCTTGATCTTATAAAAAGTGCATACATGAATGATAGCAATAATGGAACTGAAGATACGTCTCCAACTTTTAAATCAGTTGAAGAGGGGTCTGAGACTATGTCAAAGGAAGCTAACACTCAATTAGCATTAAGACAAGAGAAATTTATAAGAGATTTAAAAAATGCTCTTGTTAGGATTGAAAACAAAACTTATGGAGTCTGTAGGGTAACTGGAAAGCTTATTGATAAAAAAAGACTTAATATAGTCCCTCATGCTACCCTAAGTATTGAAGCTAAAAACATACAAAAATAAATCTTATTGATTTTGAACTCTTTGCTTAAAAATATTGATGCTAGAAAGTCAGTAATATTTATCTTATTATTAATCTTTTTAGATCAGTTTGTAAAGATCTTTATTAAATTAAATTATCCTGTTACCTCCTATGGTGAACCCCCTATAATTGACCTTGGGTTTTTCAAGTTACTTTTCATTGAAAATAAAGGAATGGCTATGGGAGCTAGACTAAATAATTTAATACCTTTTTTAGATGATACTACAGCAAAGCTAATACTAACTTTTATAAGAATTTTTGCTTGTGTAGGTCTTGGCTTTTGGTTGAAAAATATTATCCGAAATAAAGGCTCACAATTATTAATAATCTGTGTTTGTTTAATATTTGCTGGTGCTGTAGGTAATCTGATTGACTCAGTTTTTTATGGTTTAATCTTTTCCTCTAGTTTTGGTCAAGTAGCTACATTATTCCCTGAAGTTGGTTACGCTTCTTTATTTTATGGAAGTGTCGTAGATATGATACAATTTCCATTAGCAACTTGGAATTGGCCAGATTGGATGCCTATTATAGGGGGCAAACAGTATACTTTTTTTGAATACGTTTTTAATTTTGCCGACTCCTATATAAGCACAGGAATAATTCTTCTTTTGATATTTAATAAAAAAGCGTCCATTTAACTTAGCTAAAGTTATATACCCTTTTTGGAGTTATTATATAATCTAAGCTGATATCATGATCCTCAATATCCAGGATTTTATCAATAGGTTCAAATAATGAAAGCCCTATTTTTAAAGCATTGTTTTTAATATCCCCTAAAAATTTATCATAATAGCCGCCCCCATAACCTACTCTGTCTCCTTGTTTATCAAAAGCTAAAAGAGGGACGAATATAACTTCCAATAAATCTGGATTTGATTTGCTTGAATTTACTGGTTCTCTTATGCCTAGTTGATTTTTTGAATAACTTGTATTCTTATTAATTTCAATATGTATCAAGTTTGTTCCTAAAATTTTAGGAACAAAAACTCTTTTATTTTTTTTGAATAACAGATTTATAATCTCGTTAGTTTCAACCTCATTATTTAAAACATTAGATAAGTATGAATGATAAAAATTTTTTTCCCATATATTAAGAGTCATTAAGTTTTTAAAAATTAGTTTACTTGAAGTTTTTACCTGATTGGGGCTAAGTAGTGATCTTTCTTTTTTAAATAATTGTCTTAGGAAAAGTTTGTTGTTATTTATCATCAACATTAATATAAAAAAAAAATAGGCTTAATTTTGTTTTAGTGAAACAATCTGAACTTCATATTCAATCTAAATCTCTTCCTGAGCTTCCTGGGGTATATCAGTTTTATGATGATAAAAAAATTATATATATAGGTAAAGCAAAGAATTTAAAAAAAAGAGTTTCATCTTATTTTACTAAGAATCACGATAATAAAAAAACAAAACTTCTCGTAAAAAGCATAAGGAAAATTGAAAAAATTATAGTTGATACGGAAATGGATGCCCTTCTATTAGAAAATAACCTAATTAAAAAATATCAACCTAAATATAATATTCTTTTAAAAGATGATAAATCATACCCCTGGATATGCATTGTTAAAGAGCCTATCCCTGACATCTTCTATACAAGGAAAGTTGAAAAAAGAAGAGGCGAATATTATGGCCCCTTTACAAATGTATATAGCGCAAGGTTCCTTATTAAGCTAATTAAAGATATTTATCCATTTTTAAATCATGAACTAAATCACTTGATAAAAAAAGAGACAGAAGAGAGTATTAAAATTAAGTTTTCGGAAAACATAAAATCAATTCGAAATTTAATCAAAGGCCATTTTAGAAAATCCATTGATGAGCTAAAAGAGAAAATGAAATTATTTTCAAAAAATCTTAAATATGAAAAAGCTCAAGACATAAAAGAAAAGCTAGAGATTTTATATAATTATCAAGCTAAGTCAACCATAGTGAACTCCAAAATAAGTGATATAGATGTTTTTGCATTAATCTCTGACGAATCTTATGCCTATATAAATTATTTACAAATTTCATACGGAGCTGTGATTAGATCTTTTACGCTAGAGGTTAAAAAGAAGCTAGATGAGTCTGATAAGGAGATTTTAAGCTTAGCAGTAATAGAACTTAAACAAAGATTTCAATCACACAGTAAGGAAGTGGTTTTACCATTTAAGCTAAAGCTTCCTCAGCCAATTAAAGTAACTGTTCCTAAGACAGGTGATAAAAAAAAATTAATTGAGTTATCTGAAAGAAATGCAAAATTTTACAGAATTGATAAACTAAAACAAATTAAAATTATTGATCCAGAGGCTCATGGAAACAGAATTATGGAGCAAGCAAAAAAGGACTTACAATTGAAAGAAAAACCTATTCAAATCGAATGTTTTGATAATTCAAATTTAATGGGAACAAATCCAGTTGCATCTTGTGTTGTGTTTAAGAATGGTAAACCCTCCAAAAAAGATTATAGACATTTTAAAATTCAGAATATTGATGGCCCTAATGATTTTGCTTCTATGGAGCAGGTTATTTACAGGCGATTAAAAAGGCTTTTAGATGAAAATGAGGCTTTACCTAATTTAATAGTCGTAGACGGAGGAAAAGGTCAGTTGTCTTCTGGAGTTAACAGCTTAAGAAAATTAAATTTAGAAAATAGAGTTGCTATAATTGGTATTGCTAAAAAACTTGAAGAGATCTTCAAGCCTAATGATAAGCTCCCGTTATATATTGATAAAAAGTCTGAAACTTTAAAATTAATTCAGCAATTAAGAAATGAGGCCCATAGGTTTGCAATTAACTTCCATAGGGATCTAAGAAGTAAAGACGCACTAAAATCTGGCATAGATGGATTAAAAGGAGTGGGGCCAATTCTTAAAGACAAACTTTTAAATAAGTATAAATCGTTCAAAAGATTGAAAAATGCTGATGAAGAAGAATTAATAAAATTTCTTGGTAAGATTAGAGGTAGATCTATTTTTAATCAATTAAGAAATTAATTTTAAGTAATTTTGATACTGCAAATGATGAAAGTTATTTTCCTATATCTCCAGATTCTCCTTTTTAGTGTCAATATAGTTTTCAGCCAATCCTCAGCTAAAAATATAGATCCATTTAAAGCTGGAGAAATTCTAGAATACAGGGTTCACTATGGAATTTTCAATGCTAGTTTTGCATCCCTTAAACTATCGAGTGAAGAGCTTGATGGAAAAACGCTTTTACTTGCCTCTGGATATGGTAAAACAATTGGTATAGCAAGGTTGTTTTTTAAAGTTGAAGATTATTACAGCAGTTATTTTGACAGTAATAATGTAACGCCTGTTTTTTTTAAACGTAATATTTATGAAGGTGGTTATACTAAAAACTTAGAAGTCAATTTTGATTCACAATCTAATAAAGCGATTGTCAACAACATCAAAAAGGGAACAGTGGAAACTATTTCAACTGAGAAAAACATTCAAGATCTTATCTCATCTTTATATTATCTTAGAAAAAACTTTTCTGAAGACAATATAGATATAGGTGATTTTTTTACAATAAATATGTTTTATGATTCCAAAAATAGAGAGCTCTTGCTTAAATATGAAGGCAAGGAGATTATTAATACAAAATTTGGTAAAATAGAGTGCATAAAGCTAATGCCCGTGACAAATAGAAGTAGAATATTTAAAGGGGAGGGTAGTATTACAATTTGGTTAACAAATGATAAAAACAGAATTCCAATAAGGGTTCAAGCAGATTTATTAGTTGGATCTATTAAGGCTGATGTAGAAAAATTTTCTGGAATTGCTAATCCTATTGAAATTCAAATTAACAACTGATGAATAAGAAAATAAAGTACTATTGTTTTTTTGGATTAGTTTATTTTTTCATAGTATTCTTAAGCTCATGTGCTTCTGAAATAAATGAACCTGCAAAAGAAGAGTCTATTAAGTATAGGTACGGTTATGATGAAAGTAAATATTTGTTTGAAGAAAGAAAAGTCAGAAGTGGAGACACTTTTGGCGATATTTTAGAAGGACAAGGTGTTGATTATCCTGAAATATATCAAGCGCTTCAAAAAACAAAAAATGATGTAGATTTTAGAAAGCTTCAAATAGGGAAACCCTACACATTAATATACTTAAATGATTCTATCAAAAAATTAAAAGCCTTTGTTTATCATCCAACAATTGAGGGGTATTCTTTTATTCAATTAAGAGACAGTGTGTTTGGAAATACGTTTAAAAAAACCAGAACATATAAAGATTTATCTGCCTCTGGGATTATTGATAACTCATTATATCTAACTTTAGAAGAACAAAACAAGGATCCTTTGTTAACTTATTATTTGTCTGACATTTATGCATGGACAATTGATTTCTTTAGATTAGATAAAGGAGATAAGTTTAAAGTGATTTATACCGAAGCATATGTTGATGACACTATTCCCGTTGGAATAACAAAAATTAAAGCAGCTTACTTTGTTCATAGAGGCATTGAAAGATATGCCTTTGAATACGAGACAGATTCTATAAAAGGTATTGTTGAGTATCTTGATCAAGATGCAAAAAACTTAAGAAGGGCATTCTTGCAGTCGCCTATTAAATTTGGCAGAATATCATCAAGATATAATTTAAGAAGAAGAATTGCATATTATGGTAATAGAGTTAGGCCACATAAAGGAACTGATTTTGCTGCTCCTAGCGGCACTCCTATTTTATCAACCGCAAATGGAACTATAATTGAGTCAAGCTATACAAGAGCAAATGGAAGATATGTGAAAGTTAAACATAACAATACTTACTCGACTCAATATCTTCATATGAGAAAAAGTAATGTTAAGGTTGGACAGTTTGTTGAACAAGGAGACGTACTAGGTTTTGTTGGAATGACAGGAAATACTTCTGGGCCACATGTATGTTATAGATTCTGGAAAAACGGAGTTCAAGTTGATCCTTTCAAGCAAAAACTTCCTGAGGCTAAGCCAATTAATGAATCTTTAAAAAATAAGTACTTTAGTGATATAGTTTTAATCAAATCTCAACTTGATTCAGTAATAATTAAAAATAACACATCCATCTAATGGCCTTATCAAAACAAAATCCTACAACTTTAAACTCATGGCTAAGCCTTGATAAGCAATTTAAAGTTGAGTGTAATGATCATATTTCTAGTTTTTTTGAAGAAAAAAATCGACTTGATAACTTTACAATAAGCTGGCAAGATTTTTATTTAGATTTCTCGAAAAACAGGCTTAGTTCAACTTCTTTGGAGTTATTAATTGATTTATGTACAGAAACTAATTTAAGGAATAACATTGAAAAATATTTTAATGGTTCCGCAATTAATGAGACCGAGAAAAGATCTGTTCTTCATACTGCGTTGAGGTCAAGCGAAATAAAAAACCCTGACTTAAAACAAGAGGTTGATGATGCGTTAGAGAAAATCACTAATATTTCAGATCAAATAAATAGTGGAATAAAACTAGGGTTTACAGGTAAAAAAATTACAGATATTGTAAATATTGGAATTGGGGGCTCACACCTTGGTCCAGAAATGGTTACTGAAGCATTATCATTTTACAGTCTTGGAATTAATCCTCACTTTGTCTCTAATATTGATCCTGATTTTACATCAAAGCTACTTGAAAAATTAAATCCTGAAACTACCGTTTTCATTATTGTTTCAAAAACATTTACAACAATCGAAACATTAGAAAATGCAAAAAAAATAAGAAAATGGTTTGTGGAAAATGCCAATGAAGAATCTATAAAGGATCATTTTATAGCTGTGTCCAATAATACTGAAGCACCAAAAAAATTTGGTATTTCATCTGACAATGTTCTTTCTATTCCTGAATGGGTAGGAGGAAGATTTTCACTCTGGGGCTCTGTTGGTTTAATTATCTCTATCATTATTGGGTCAAAAAACTTCAAAGAATTCTTAAAGGGTGCTGAATCTATGGATCTTCATTTTAGAAATTCTCCTTTTGAGAAAAACATTCCAATAATTCTAGCAGTAATTAGTATATGGTATAATAATTTTTTTAAATGTGAAACTGAAGCTGTACTTCCATACAATCAGTTTCTTGGAAAATTACCCGACTATTTACAGCAAGCAAGCATGGAGAGTAATGGAAAGAGTATTGATCGGGGTGGTAATAAAGTCAATTATGAAACTGGGTCTATTATCTGGGGTTCCACAGGAACAAATGCTCAGCATGCTTTTTTTCAGCTAATGCACCAAGGAACTAAAATTATACCTTCTGATTTCATTGCTTTTAAAAAATCTTTATATGGTGACTCAAAACAACATGATATTTTGATTTCAAATTTTTTAGCCCAAACAAATGCATTAATGATGGGCAAAAATTCTACTGGGAGTGAGATTCATAAAAATATTGAAGGCAACAAGCCCTCTAATTCAATAGTTATTAACAAGCTTACACCTTCAAGCCTTGGGGCGCTTATTTCAATGTATGAAAATAAGATCTTTACAATTGGTTCTGTTTTAAATATCTATAGCTACGATCAGTGGGGCGTTGAGCTAGGAAAATCAATAGCTAGAGACATCTCTAACGGAAAGCAAGATAATCTTGATAAATCTACTATTAAGATTAGCGAAATACTAAAGAGTTAGTTAGTAACATTAGTCT
>Ga0209263_1000107_pt1 | contig 62580 bp, 67 predicted proteins | sample SaaInlV_DNA_100m_FD_184684 | JGI IMG/M metagenome (GOLD analysis project Ga0209263, IMG submission 184684) | Marine microbial communities from expanding oxygen minimum zones in the Saanich Inlet - SI075_LV_DNA_100m (SPAdes) (version 2) | ecosystem: Environmental > Aquatic > Marine > Unclassified... | reverse complement strand
GTGATAACTTATGAATGGAAATACATCAAGACATCTGAGTCAAGTCAACCTCAAGGACCTTTTGCTAATCCAGACTATATGATTAGAGAAAAGGTAGCAGTATCTACCTGGATTGAAGCCCCAGTCGTAGTTGAAGAGGATGTAACAGAGGTCACAGAGGATGTCACAGTAATCACACCTGAAATTGTGCCTGAGATCACAGAAGATGTCACAGTAATAGTCACAGAATCAGAGCCTGAGCGTGTAAGCAACTTTAAAGACAATACACACTGGGACGTAGATGAAGCAGACTATAAAGGACACTCCAAAATGACTGCACAAGAATTTAAGGATATGAAAAAGAAACATGCTGAATGGAAAGCCTATGAATTAGCATCACAATTATACCCATCATTATATCCACCTTATGTACACGAGTATGATCACGATGAACATCACGGTAACTATGAAGACAAAGTAGTTGAAACTGTAGTCGAGGAAGAAGTAGTTATAGTAGTACCTCTACAGCAAGAAGAGGTTGTAGTACCTAACTTCCCAACAGCAACAGTGCCTAACATACCAGTACCTGAACCAGTTCCAGTACCAGAGGTTTTAGTAGAACCAGTCATTCCTGAAGCAGTACCTATTGTTCCTCAAATAACTGAACCAATTCCTGAAGATCTAATTGTGGTACCATTGAACTGATGTCTGAAGCATATGTATTAATCAATTGTGCTTTAGGCCATGAAGAAGACATTATAGAAGAGTTAACTACAGTTCCAGGAATAAGCGAGGTGCATGGTACATTTGGTGCTTACGATATACTTACAAAGGTATCTGGTAATGATTCAACTGATATGAGAGATATTATAACAGAAAAAATACGAAAAATTAAACATGTAAGATCAACACTTGCTTTAATTGTTATTTCATAACAAGACCAATAGTCATCTATTTATAGAAGGTATATAATTTGTATAATATGACATCAAAACGAATGAGTGTTTCACTCGATGAAGAAGACTATAATTGGTGTAAAAGGAACTGCCTTTCATTGAGTTCCTTGTTACATTGGGCAGTAGCACAGAAACGAGGTGTTGCACAATAGACTTCAGTACAAGGAAGGAAGGCAACTACTGCTTACTTTGTAAAAAGACAACACATGATTTAGCAGAACATATGGTGGATGTGCACTATGGTTAATCATCTAAGTGACAATCATATGTCATACCTAGGTCATTGGAAGAGGGCAATGTCAATGTCTATTGCCCTATTCATCCACGCATGGATACCTGATGTATTGCATGACTATGCAAGTAACAAGATGAATGAAAAATAACATATCAATCAAATACACCGTCTGAGCAATCAACAACTGCACCACAGTTAGGACATATCTGATGGCATACTGTCATCTTATCCATGACATAATCACATCTGATACACTCCATACATATTGTTGACTTTGCAGATTTATAAATTTTTTTTAGCTTTCCAGGGACCCCTTAAAGGGGGCTCAAAGTTTTTCACGAATTTTTTCCAGAATCATATATTACAATTTACGAGTGGCTCACAGACACTGTGGTAACTACTAGAACATGTATCATGGGCTTGATGGACTAATAAATTGACTTGAGAGTTTTGCAAAAATCCGAAAAACTATCTATCCCATATGTGGACTTAGAGTTTTGCACAAAAAAATCCCCCCTTGTACAGGGAATATATGGTGAATATAGGACCAAAATTAACAAAGTTTACTACAACTTAATTTTTTCACTAGAAAAGTTAAGTATTTGTTATAGATTTAATGAAAAAATCTGAAAAACTTTTTAGTTAATACTTATAACAAGTAATATAATTTTATTTAGATAGTTTAATTATAAAGGGAGACGAAAAAGAGGATATTGTGCCTTTTATGTATTAGATATGGGAAAAGTGAAATATTAACTTTATATAGTAGTAATATGCGTTTGAGTAGTATTGGCATTAATAGAGATTATGGCATCAGCTTTTACACAATATCGGGCTGGCTGTGTATATGCAATTCAGAGTGGCGATTTTGATGCTGCCATAGTATTTATCCGCGCCATGGTCGCAATGCTACCAATGGTCCATAGACCCACTTTACCACCTATCCCAGTTGCTGGAGACATTAGGGCGGATTTAAGCAATAAGGCTGCCAAGTGGAAATGGGTTACTGATTCATGTTATTTAGTGGAAGAGTCTATATCCAAGTGGATACACACTAACTTGGCAAGGATAAGTATGTAATGGTAGAAGACGATATAGAGGGTTTACCTCCAACACCATATGATGATGCTGGTTTACCTGTTGAATCAGATATGCCGGATATGGGATCTGATGAGTCAACATCAATTGAAGGCGATGATTGGAAGGATTTCGACATGGACATTGTCACAGACCAGGGCAATATCCAGGCCAAAGGAGGGGGTGGATTTGACAAGACAAAGGTTACCAGGTTTAAATACCAGGATAAGAACTATGCAGTACCACAGCGTTGGTATTGGGGTAACATAGTAAAACGTATGATTAATCACAACAAGGCACATGGATTCACTGGCTGCGTATTGATCGGTATGTCGGGATCCGGGAAGACAACTTTGACTAATACCATCCTGCATAAGATACATGACTATGGTGAGAACTATGTATTCAAGTGGTTTAACGGTCATCAGCTTACAGAGTTGGACAAGCATATAGGTAAACTGCAGGTAGGTGTACCACACGTAATGGTATTTGATGATGCCTCATATACCCTGGAAGATGCAACAAAATCACAAATGGCCACCCTGGCAAATGCTCTAACGACTATCAGACACCATGTCAAATCAAAGGTTATCATTATATTCAATATTCACTACAGTCGTGCTACCAAGAAATTTTTTAGAAATCAGCATTTCACGTTCCTTACCTCCGTAACCACTGAAGAGCTCGGTAACCTAAAAGACCTCTTTCAGGACAAGATGCCTGTTGTACGGCAGTTTGGTAAGAAATACCGTCAGATGGCCTTGAATGGGTCGTTTTATGTGCCTTTGGACTATTATACTGGAAAGTCAGCAAAATATAATATCAACGAACCTTTCAGGATTGGGCTTGTTTCAGAGATTACTGACCTTCATTTCTTTCTATACCCAAGACAGTCATGTGAGATATGTAGGCCAGGAGCCCCCCCTAAATTTGAACAAAAGTCGGTAAAGGAGGTAAAGAAGTTATTAAAGAAATATAAGAATCAATCAGCACTTATTACCACTTTGGCCTTTTGGTTAAAAACACATAATATTGGACCAGAGGACCCATTAGAGAATGCACATAGGTCTTATTGGCGATTTTTTGAAAAAATCTCAAAAGACATCAAAGCACCTTGGCCACAGATATTACAGGAGTTAAGGGACGAATCACCAAGAAGGACACGTACCAACAAAGGAGTGCATTTGGGCAAGAAAAAGGATGCTTTTGAGGCTGTTTTGGATGGCCCAAGAAAACCTGGAAGACCAAGACTTACGTCACAACAACGCAGTGCAAAGATAACTAAGGACCAGACAGAGGATCCTGACGATTATGGAAAAGAACCAACTGTCATAGATGAATCGACAGAACAGCCATATAATGAGTTTCCTGATTATGATTCGACATATGTGAGACCTGATGATTAAAAAAAGAAATTTCATATATAGGGGGTTGGTAGTCTAAATATGTTTGACGGTGGATTGTTTCTTGTATTGCTTGGTATAGGCATATTATTCATAATACCAAGGTTTCCTATACAGTTCAAGCTTATGGCCATATTCATCTTTTTCGGACTCGGTACGGTATTAATCGCAGGCTATGATGTAGGCTTTGAATCAACGAGTATCGTCTCTGGCGGTGCGACAACCACTGAAGTCTTTTATTTGATTGGAGACTCGGATCCGGCTACATTTAACGAGAATAGTACATGGGTTGGATGGATATTGATTGCAATAGGTGCTTTGACCAGTTTTGGATTTTTGTCCGGATACATAGGAGGCAGGTATTAGGATGGTCTTATATGTACAATTAATGTTATTCTTCATATGCCTTAATTTTGGACTTGGTATAGCACATATACCAGATACACCTCTAAGTATACCTGATTCACAGAAAGCAACCACAGGTGAATGCCTGAATGACTTTTATACACAGGGCTTACTTACCAGGGTGCCGGCTACAGGTGTGGATGCCAATGGTAACTTTGCATATGTAATGTCAACTTATACATCTGGATCAAATAATGGTCAACCAATACTGCCTAATTTTAATTCAACAGCCACAGAAATACATGGTGGTTCAGTAGATGGTGTTTTCAACGTATATGACAATATACTTGAACCTATTGATACCTTGAATGCAGGTGTTGATACGTTTATAAATGTAATGTTTGGAGGATACATAACAAACATACTTGACACCATGACACTTGAGTGTGATACAAGACAGTTTACAGATCCTGAAGAAACTCAACCTAATCCTAATTATGGTCAGTCTATGGATTCAGAAGTAATGGTTTACTTTAAAACAGGTATAAATATTATATTTGGATTTATGATATTATTACTTGTAACATACCTAATAACCGGTAAAGATTTCGGATTTTAGTCAAAGAGATAAAAATACCTATTATTTAAAATTATTTTCAGATTTTCTTGTATATAAACCTCTTTTACACTTATGTTCTTTTATATAAGAGTTATTTTCCATTCTCTACATGATCGATATTTCCTATATCATGGGATTCATTGGTGTAGCCGTTGGCTTAATCATTGGTATCTTGATATACAGTGAAGTAGAGGCCGCTATTGACTGCCCTCCAGTTGCAACTAACCCTGCAGGTAATGAGGCATGTACTAGAGCAAAATCCATTGCATGGACGGTAATTAGTATCTTACCAATATCAATGTTCTTTGCACTATTCGCAATCTTTGGTGGATTCTCCAGAATGGCATAATCGTGAATCCATTTAAAAAAAACACATCACCTTAGACTTTTTCAAATACTCTCAACAAGGGAGCCGAATGTAAGTTTAGGTGAAAAATTAAATTTTAAATAGTACAGAAACGGTACGGTATATTATGGGTGAACGTTTAGTCGAAATACCTATTTCGAAAGCATTACGAAAAAAGATTAAGGCAAGAAAGAAAAAATTAACCTATGAGCAGTACTTAAAGAAAATTTTAGGGGCTGGACCTTAACTGGCAATTAATATTATTCTTCGTGGTATTATTTCTGTCTTCGCAATTGGCATCGCCATGGTTGCATTCATGCCAGCGGTATGGGATTTGTACTACAACCAGGACCTATGGATAGATGCACCTGCAGAGGCCCTGGCAACAAGAGACAATATTTACGCCACATTCATGGCATTACCGTTATTCATGATAGGAGCAGTGTTCCTGTGGGCATACATGAGCACAACAAGGAGAGACTATGGTTACTAGTTCATCAACCCACGGTGCTGCACGGATGGGGTGTCTTTGATTGAACCGCGCAGATTACACTTTAATGGGTATTGCAGTAGTTGCATCACTTATGATTGCTGTTCCAGTTCTAATTGGACTTGATGATGAAGGTTATTTACAATTACCACAAGCCTTCGGTCAGGTCAGTTCCAACGCAACCATAACAGTAACCAACTCAACTGGAACCTTTGACGTTCCAGCCTTTACCAACAGTACAGGTACCTTTCTGATTTCCGAGTGGGTGCCACCATACGTTGCACCCCAACAACCCGAACCAGTTCAACAACCCGAACCAGTTCAACAACCCGAACCAGTTCCAACCCTACCAACTGGTTCCCTATCCATTCAAACTTATACACCACCAACATTCACTGACGAGTATGTAGTGGTAGACGAGATTCAGGAACAACTTGCCAAGAGAACAACCATCGGTGACAACTACAACCTTGTCGAGGACTTTGTAATTGGCGAGGCAACATGGGAAAGTACCACACCAAAAATAAAAGACGGACACACTTTGGCTGACAACGGTTCTGCAATCCCAACTTGGAAGAACTATGTTTTATCTGCAAGTGACCAAAAAGTAACCTTCAATTCAAATGCAATCGGTGGCTTGGTTTATGATCTTCCAACCTGTTCATATTCAATCAAGGAAAACGGTTTTCAGGGTGCTACGGTAATCCCATCAGTCAGCACACTCGCAACTGGACTGGTCAACGGTGAGTGGGTTAACCTACCAGTGAATGATTCCCTTTGTGATGTAACAGTAACTTCTGATGCAGACGGTATTGTACTCACTTCAACCAAGTCGGTTCAACTTGAACCATTGACTATATTTAATTCATTTAACGGTACATCAAATACCATACCACAATCACAAACATTCACTCAAGTCCTAGATGTTAATGTCAATGACGGAATAAAGGAAACATGGAAGGTTTGGAATACAGATGATACCGAGTTAGGGGTAACCCAAACACTTCACACTGGAAGCACCATTGAAATCGCTGGCAACACAATAGACATTGAGGCACTTGACGGACAAAGTTTCAACAAACAATACATCCAAGATAACAAGGCAGAAATTCTCGCTATCACAGATAGTGTGTCATACAACTTTGATGAGGGTATCGAGAGCTTGTCCAACGTGAACATCATTTATGATTCTGATTACAAAGTTAATCTCGATTACGCTGACGGTGGGTTCATAGGTTATCTGGAAATTGACCCTACTTTTGGTTATGCTAATGTTGGTAACAACAAGCATGAACAAGCAGTAGATACCGAAACTGATTGTGTTGATAGAACATGGTCAAGTACAGTTGATATTCATGTATTGGGATCACAAATACACTCAACTGTTTGTAATGTTGGTTGGTTTGATTTTGATATTCAATCCATACCCACAAATGCTGTTCCAACAGATGCAACACTAGAATATGACATTACAAATTCTGATTCAAATGATATGGTTCTTCGACATATTACTGTTGAACCTGACGGTGGTGATGCAACAACATATCTACAAGCATTAACTGGAAATACAATGTCAAGTGTAGGTGCTTATGGAACTTCGGGAACTGATAAAACAATTTCATATAATAGTGCTGGTTTAACAGAATTAGGAACAGATATTGCTGACGGTGATGGGTTACACGCATTTTCACTTTTCTTTGATGTTACTTCGGGTTCAGATAGAGAAATTAACATTAATGATGATGATGCAAGATTACAAGTAACATACGAACTCCCAACAGTCTCAACACCTCCATTATCCCTTGTCGCAAGTGACGGTCTGCCAATCGGACTGGCATGGAACCAGCCAAGTTCTGACGGCTACTCTGCATTGATTGGATATGATGTCGCAAGGACTAGTTCTGCAACCTCACTGGTTGAACTCCCTGACAATTCTGGAAGCAACGCTGGTGTTGACTTTACTTCAAATGAATTATTGTTGCATGGGTTTGAAACACCCCAATACAAAGTCCACTCCTTCACGACTGTCGGAACTGACACGTTTCAGGTAACTGCTGGTTCAGGTAATGTAGATATGTTAGTTGTTGCTGGTGGAGGAGGTGGAGGTGGAACTACTTCAGGCTGGTCAGGTGCTGGTGGAGGAGGTGGAGGTGGTTTCATTAAACAAACAGGAGTATCATTAACTACACAATCATATTCTATAACCGTAGGTGCTGGAGGTTCTGGGGGTTCTGTTGGTGGAACTGCTGGTGGTGGAATTGGTGGGGACTCTGTTTTTGGTTCATTATTAACTGCTAAAGGAGGTGGAGGTGGTGCTGGTGGAGTTTCAGGTAATGCTAATGGGGATAATGGTGGAAGTGGTGGTGGTTCATCTTATGGTGCAAACTTTGGAACAGAAACACAAAGTGGAGTAGGTGGTGATTCTTCAACTTATGGATTTGGTAATAATGGAGGTGATGAGGGTGCAGCTGCTCAAGGTGCTGGAGGTGGAGGTGCTGGAGGAGTAGGACAAGATGCCACCTCAGTTACTGGGAATGGTGGAGCTGGTAAAGATGACTCCATAACAGGTTCGTCAGTAGGATATGCTGGTGGAGGTGGTGGAGGTAGATATGCTGATGCTGGAGTAGGTGGAACGGCTTCTCATGGTGGAGGTGCTGGTTCATCTTATGGATCTGATGATGGTTCTGCTGGAACTGACGGCTTAGGTGGAGGAGGTGGAGGTGCTAATACTAATGGAGGTAAAGTAGGATATGATGGGGGTTCAGGTGTTGTAATTGTTAGATATTTAGATGATGGAAGTATAACTGCAACTGGTGGAACTGTAACAAGTGTCAGTGGAACAACAGGTTTAATCTCAGATTCCTCGACCAACAGTGTGCCAATTACAGCACAAAGTATAGGTGGTAATATTGGAACTGTACATACTTCAACAGGAACTGACACTGGTGGTGCAACAAACTCTAATACATTATTCTTAGGACAACTTAGTAGTGCAGTAGCTGAGGGTGATGTGATAACAAAAATAGGTGCAGATTTCTGGAGTACATCAGTAATGCCACATGATGCAAAATATGTTGTGTATTCTGATAATAGTGGAACACCTGATAAATTTTTGTTTATGACCAATGAGGGTACTATCAGTACAACAGGATATAATGAGTTTGATATATTAAATCCTAGAGCATTAACAGCATCAGAAGCTGGTAGTCTTTGGATAGGTTGTTGGTCGGGATCACATTGTTACATAGAAAAAGCTTCTGGTGTATCAAACGGTGCAAGGCAAATGTCTAATGTAAATTATGTTGGTGGAACTGCTGAACCAACACCAACATTCGTACACGATACTTCCCATAACAGTCTATGGTCGTTTGAAGTCACATTAGGTACAGTTACTGGTGTTACTGCAACTTCAACCACAGGTATTATAGGAACTGCATTACAAAATCCAAACTTGAGTTATTCCAATGCAAACCTACCAAGTGGCACAGCACCATTTAGTGTGGGGGGATGGGTTGAACTTAATGAATTTACACCAACGGTAACATTCACAGAAGATTTTACACCGTTAAAAACATGGACAACCCAGTCAGGTAGTGCAGTGTCAGTATCAGGCGGACAGATACAAAACACGTTTGGTGGCAACAATGCCGACCACAGAATATCCACACCATTAACTGTTCCATTGGATGATTCAACATGGACAATGAATTTTGATTTCAAGTTTGCAAGTATGGTTGGTGTTCAAGCTGGAGCACCATTATACATTTCAGATACTACAACTAAACCATTAGGAACTTTAGATTATCTGGGGGTCATGATTAATAATGGCGGACAATTATATCCAAGATATTCTGATGGCAGTTCGGCAAGCAGTGGCAGTGTTTCATCTGTACTTTCTGCTAATACTTGGTATTACAACACGTTAACTAGAACTGCTGACAACAATCTCAAATTACAGTTATTTACTGATACTGCAAGAACATCACAGTTCGGCTCTGATATTAACTTGGCAATCCCAACAACTGTTACAGGATTGGATATAATTCAATCAGCAAGTACGGATAATGGTGGAACAAGTTCGGGAACAAATTGGTATGTGGATAATGTTGAAATTTACAACGGTGTAACTTCATCTGCAACAATCCCACCATCCGACACCAAACTCCTCAACATCAATGACGTAACCTTCAACGTGGGAACAACCAGTGCAAGTGTTGATGAAACTGTAACAACTGTAACTCCACATAACATCTATGACGGATTAGAATTGTATTTTGACATGGATAATTCATCTAATGTTTGTTCAAGTACAAGTTCCCCAGATTGTGTTGATTCTGGAACTACTATTGGGGGTGTAAAAGAAGCAGGGGGTAAATTTGGCAATACACAAGTAGATCCAAACAATGACGGTTTGTTTTCTTCAACCTATGCTCTACCTACTGATTGGTCAAGTTGTGTTTGGATTTATGGTACAGCAGGTCCATATTCTTACTACATGGCAAACTGGAATGGTGGTAATGATAATACTAGTACATGGGTAGGAAGTCAATACAAAAACAGTATGATTACATTGTTATCATCAAGTCCAACATTTACTACAATCACAGGTAGTGCAGCATTATCTAATACATGGCAACATGTTTGTGTAACTTGGGATGATGATGATTTGGCAGAATTTTGGATTGACGGAACAAGTCAAGGCACATCTGATGCTAGCACAACAACGTTATCACAAGAAAAACCTTTGTTGGGTGGATATTGGTCAGGTGGTGGTGGTAATAGTTGTGAATCAGGTGGTACTTGTGATTTTGATGATTGGGGATATTGGAACAGAGTATTAAATGATGCAGAGATTGCACACTTGTATAATTCAGGTACAGGAACAGAAACAATGAACGCAAATATTGCTTCTACTGGATCTACTGGAAGTGAACATTTTATAACTATCTCAAATAACAACATCATCACAGCAACCACAACTGACAACACAAGCACCCCAAAGCACTACGCCTTTACTAGAGATGTAAACAGTTGGAAGATATTCCAAAGTGGTTCACAGGTCGGAACTACCGTAACTGATGCTACAAGTTTGGGTAGTAATACAGGAGTGGATTACACCACAACCCTTGATGGAACTTTAGATGAATTTTTCATAAACTCTGATACCCTCACTGGCACTGAAATTACAAACATCGCAAGTCGTGGTACTGATGCTTGGGCTGTACTACCAAATCCAAATGACTACGTAAAAGCACAAGTCGAATTGCCTGACGGTTCTGTAAATGAATCAGGTTCAACTGGCGAGGAAATTAACTTTGTTGATAATGAATTTTTGTTGCATGGGTTTGTAACTACATCTACAACTGGTGTACCACCAGCAAACCCTGATGAGGATTTCACATCAGGTAGTGGGTGGGTTGCAAGTCGTTCACAGGCAAGTATCGGTTCAGGTGTGTTGTCATTTAGCACAGCAACAAGTGGAAACACTGCAATTAGTTACGATTTAGGTAGTTCAGCAGAGGACACTTGGATATTAAGAGCAAAAATATCAGTACCAACTCAAGGTCATAATAGTGTTGGATATGCTAACGGTATGTTCTTTGGTTTATCAGATAAAGATTCTGCAACAAGTTTTAATGATTTACAGAATTTCATTGGAATGAAATATCTACACGATAACATAGATAGACCATTGGGTGGTCAATGGGCTGTCAATCAAAATCTAAATACTAATCCTAGTGGTGGTTATGGTACACAATTTGGAAGTAACATAGCAGATAATACAACAATGTATATTGAAGTAATACGAGAATCTGCAACTACCTATAAAGTAAATCATTATTCTGATCCATCATATTCTACATCTACATTGGTTTCATCATTATCAACTATAACAATGACCTCAGCACCAACTAATTTGGATCATATAGTGTTTAGAAATGATGGCAGTATATACACTCAAGGTGGTGGTGAAACACTAACCATTGATGATTTAATATTTAAAAATGGTGTAACAACAATGACAGCGACAGCAACTTGGGATACTATTACTCTTACAGATTCCTCAACTAATACTGTACCAGTAACATTTTCTGGAACATCAACAACTGGAACAATCGGCAACGCTATCGCTTCTCCAAACTTATCATATTCCAATGCAAACCTACCAAGTGGCACAGCACCATTCTCCATTGGGGGATGGGTTGAACTGAATCAAGGTAGAGATTCAACTCTTGACGGAACCAACAACGGTGCAACAACTGGTGTCACTGGAATACTTGGTAACGCATGGGATTTTGATGGAAGTAATGACTCAGTAGAAATTCCAACACTGTCACACGTTATCGACCAAAGTGACGGTTCTGTTTCTGCATGGATTAATTATGACAGTACAAGCAATGTAACATTCTTGGGTTCAAGAGATGCAAGTCAGAATGAGGGATGGACTGTAAGAACTGACGGAAGTAGTAGAATGGAATTATTGATGGATGGTGGTGGTTCAGAACAATTAGAGTGTAGAGGTTCTACTTCATTATCTTCTGGACAGTGGTATCATTTAGTAATGTCTTATGATTACACTTCTGGAAATCCTGACTGTGACATGATAACATTTTATGTTAACGGTGTTTCTGAATCTGCAACTGCTGAAATTGAAACCATAACTACACAAGACCTCACACATACCGATTCAACATGGATAGGTTCTCAATCAAATCTTAGTGGTTTTGTTAATGGTGATATTGACCAAGTAGTTGTTTATGACAAGGCATTAACCTCAACAGAAGTTTCTGCATTATACAACTCAGGTAGTGGAACAATAACCCCTGACACTAATGAAATGATTACACATTACAACTTTGAGCAAACGGGTGCTTTAGAAAATCAATTAACAGCCCCACCAACCAACACCAAACTCCTCAACATCAATGACGTAACCTTCACAGTCGGAACGACCAGTGCAAGTGTTGATGAAGCTGTAATCACGCAACTTCCAACTGGCTCAACCACATTCACCAATACTGGTACATCCACATTTACAGTACCAAATGGTGTAAGTGAGGTCACAGTAAAGGCATGGGGTGCAGGTGGTAATGACAACAATGGGGGTTCATGGGTTGCAGGTGTGGGTGGTTTTTCTCAGGGTACAATACCCGTGACTAGTGGTCAAACATTAAGTGTAGTTGTTGGTGATACGGGTGACTCCAGTGCAGGTAACGGTGGTACTGCAAGTGGTGGTGGTTACGGTCAAGCCATGCACCAAGGTCAGTTGGCAGGTGGCGGTTATTCGGGGGTCTTTGATACAAGTGTTTCTCATGCTAATTCATTGGTTATCGCAGGTGGTGGCGGTGGTATCGGTGGTGTTTATCAATATACTGGTGGTGGCGGTGGTGCAGGTGGCGACCCTGCGGCAGCTGGTGGCGGTAGAGGTGGTCAAGGTGCAACTTCAAGTAATGGTGGTGCTGGTGGACTTAGTTCAGGTGGAGGTCAAGGCGGTGCAGGTGTTGCATTACAAGGCGGTACAGGTGACAGTATCAATAACTGGTTCCCACACGCAGGTGGTGGCGGTGGTGGCGGTTACTTCGGTGGCGGAGGTGGTGGTGCTACTCCAAGTAGTGGTGCAGGTGGCGGTGGTGGCGGTTCAAACTACATCATTTCAACTGCAACTTCAACACAAAGTTTGATGGGTTCTGGAACAACACCACCAAATACAGGTGATGCCGACTATGCAGTTAATGCTGGTTCTGAAAATACTCAGGGATTGGTGGTAATTTCATGGGGTGGTTCAACTGTCACAAACAACAACATCATCACAGCAACCACAACTGACAACACAAGCACCCCAAAGCACTACGCCTTTACCCGTGACGGAAACAGTTGGAAGATATTCCAAAGTGGTTCACAGGTCGGAACTACCGTAACTGATAGTAAAAGTTTGGGTGCTAGTAGTGGTACAGTAGGTGTAACATGGGATTCAACTACAACTTCTGGAATGTCGATTAATGGTAACGCCATTACAAAGACAACAGGTAATGGTTGGAATAATTATGCTACAACCACAAACACATTCAATCCAAGTACAGGTGGTGGCGAATTTGAATTTACAACTGATGTAGCTCATACAATGGTTGGTTTTAGTAAAGGCACACCTACAACAACTAACACATACACACAAGTAGATTATGGATTATACCCAACTAACTCTGCACATAGTAGTGGTGGATATAAAGTCCATGTGTATGAAAATGGTTCTGCTGTTTGTAATAATTGTACTAATTGGGATACTGGCGACACATTCAAACAAACAATGGATTCAAACGGTTTGGTAAAATATTATAAAAATAATGCTGTATTTTACACAAGTACCCAAACATCTAGTGGCGATTATTATATTCATGCAACAATAGAATCCCCAACAAATGCAGTAGTTTCAGTTAATACGTCTTTTGTAAGTGATTACACAACAAACATTGACGGAACACTTGACGAATTTTTCATAAACTCTGATGCCCTCACCGCAACTGAAATCTCAAAGATTGAACAAAGGGGTGATACAATATCCCCAGTGACAACCACTGCAACCACATTCAATGACAACACGGCAGTGGCTGGCAACGAATACTTTTACAAGATTTACGGTGTCAACGACATAGGTTCAAGCCTTCCAAGCAATGTTGACGGTGCACAGACAGTCAACCTAGCCAACGCACCAGCAGGTGTCACCGCAACCAACGGAGTAACACAGGCCAACGTGTCATGGAATGCCAGCACTGATTTGGGTGGCGGTTCTGTTTTGGCTTACAAAATTTACAAGAATACCAACGGTGGAACCTACACCCTGCTTGCACAGCCAAGTGGAACTGGAACTACTTACACTGACAGTGTAGTAACACAGGGCAACACATACGGATACAAGATAGTCACAGTCAACGAGGCAGGCGACTCTCCGCAGTCAACGCCTGCAACTGTAATTATTGGAACTGTACCAGCATCACCTACTGGTCTAACTTCAACACCAATAGCCAATGCAGTAATACAACTTGATTGGACTGCCCCAAGTAACAATGGTGGATTTACAATCAGTGGTTACGAGATAGAGCGTTCTCCATCTGGCAATGCTGGAACTTGGACAACTGTACAACAGGTCGGCAACGTCTTGACTTATTCTGATACAGGTTTGACCTTGGGTAACACATATCATTATCGGGTTCTAGCAATTAATCAACAAGGAACAAGTGTACCTTCAACCTCAACCAATATGTTAGCAGGTGATTTACCCAGTACAGTTACAAACGTTGCCACAACAGCATTGGTAAATTATGAAATCAATATCAACTGGTCACCAGCAAATGATAACTTTTATGCTTTAACTGGTTATGATGTGTATGCTTCAGAAAATGGTGGAACGCCAATTAAGATAATCACCACATCCCCAGCAGTAACCACTCATCTACACACAGGTCTTAACTCTGGTTCATCATATGCATACACCGTACTTGCATCTAATATCCTAGGAACCAGTGCTACATCAAATACATCCATTATGACAGCAGGTGACATACCAGGCATTCCGACAAACCTAACAGTAACGCCAGTGGTACCAAGTCAGATTGACGTTGCATGGGGTGCAAGTTCACCAAACGGCTATGCTGTAACTTACACAGCAGCAGTCAGCACTGACGGTGGCGCAACATGGGACGAGACAACTCACACTGGACTAACTGCATTAACCTTAACTCAAACCAGTCTAGTTAACGGTCAGACTTATCAGTACAAAATCTCCGCAACGAACACGCTAGGTACATCAGCATATACTGCTGGTGTATCTGGCAAGGCAGGCGATGTTCCAGCAATACCAACAGGTCTTTCTGTAACTCCAATATCTGCAACTGAGTTGACATTCGCTTGGGGTGTGCCAAACGACAACGGTTATACCCTAACAGGATACAAGGTTGAACGCAGTACCGACAACATAATTTTCACTGTAATAGATCCTAACTTCCAAAGCAATGTTTATCAAGATACAGGATTGTCAACATCAACTGCATACTACTACAAGGTGTCAGCAATCAACGGACTGGGAACCAGTGCACCATCCAACTCTGCCAACGGACAGACATTTGGTGTTCCAAATCCAATTACAACACTTTCACTTACAACCATTTCGACAAGCCAGATAGATCTGACCTGGTCACAGCCAAGTCTTAACGGATTTGCATTTGTAGACTACACAATAGAAAGAAGCTTTGACGGTTTGGTATGGCAGCCACATGCAACAACAACAAATACAACTTACCAAGACACATTAAACACAAATGATAATACAGAATACCATTACAGAGTATACACACAGAACTCATTCGGTACGAGTCTTGCTGGAAATGTTGAGATGTCGTTCACAACACCTACACCGCCGGCAGCCGTGACAACAACAGTGCAGTCTGACGTACAGATTGACTTGGTCTGGAATAATCCAACAGGAACAGCACATACAGGATTCCTGATTGAACAAAGCATTGACTCAGGAGCAACATGGACAACTGTTACAACAACAACAAATCAGAACCTTTCATATAACGCACTGGGTCTTACACCGCTTACTGAATACCAGTTCAGGGTGTCAACAGTCAACCAAATGCTTCCACAGGCAACAGGAACAAGCGTGCCAAGCCCAACTGCAACGGCAACAACGTTCGGTCACCCTGACGTTCCAACTGGTCTAACAGCAACAGCACTTCCCGGATCACAGATTCAGCTTGACTGGGTGGCACCGACAAACGTCAACGGATCACCGGTAACTGAATACAAGATTGAGAGATCAACAGATGGAGGAGCAACATGGGGACCACTTGTTGCAAACACTGGTAACCTAAACATAACATATTCAGACACTGGTCTTACAACAACACAGGAATACCATTACAGAGTTTCAGCTTATAACATATACGGAGTCGGTAACCCAGGAACAGAGGCAAGTGCAATAGCATCTGATGTTCCGTCACAGGTTACAGGGATTACTGCAACACCAACCATCAACTACACCATTGACCTTTCATGGACAACACCAAACGGTAACGGATATGCAGTCAGCGGTTACACAATCGAAAGAAACATTGCTGGTGCAGGCTGGGTCACCATTGTTCCTGACACCTCATCTGTAGCAACAACTTATGCTGACATAAATCTATCAGCAAGTACTGTGTATGAGTACCGTGTATCCGCAATCAATGTTGTAGGAACAGGTGCAGTATCCTCAATAGTTGCATCCAATGCTGGGGACGTTCCAGGATCTCCAGTACTTACACTAACAGCACTGCCAAACAGTACAATTCAACTTGACTGGACTGTTCCATCAGACAACGGATTTGCAATCACTACATATGTAGTTGAGAAATCAACTGACGGTACAAACTGGAGTCCGCTAACATCAATCAATGCAAATACATATCAGGACACTGGCTTGACAAACGGCTCAACATACTATTACAAGGTAACGGCAGTAAACCAAGTTGGCAATTCTGTATTCAGTTCTGCTGTCTCCATCATAGCAGGTGACACTCCAGGAGCACTTGGTTCACTAACAGCAATTACACAGTCCGACACAAGTGTACAGTTAACATGGACACCAGCAACAGCAAACGGCTATGCCGTGACTGGTTACAAGGTTGAACAGTCACTTGACGGTGTTGCATTCACTGACGTTACTGTCAACACACAAAGTACGGCAGTGTCATATACCGTGACTGGTCTAACAGATTCAACTGATTATTATTTCAAAGTCACTGGAATTAATGCACTTGGTCTTGGAGCACTTGGTCCAGTTGCATCTGCCCATACATTCGGTGCACCTGATCCTTTCATACCATTAACAACCTCATCAACAACAACAAGTGCAACTGTCAACTGGTCTGCACCTTATGATCACGGTTCCAGCATAACCTCATACAGGGTTGAAATTCTAAACCTTGTCAACGGTGTTGGTAACGGACAATGGTTAACTCTTACAACAACCAATGCATTTACAAACACACATAATAACTTGCAATCAAATACTGAATATCAGTACAGAGTTGTTGCAATAAACCCATACGGTTCTGTCACATCCCCAGCACAGACAATCACAACATTTGCAAACCCACCAGTCTTAACAGCAACTGCAAGCAGCGGAACAACAATTGACCTAACTTGGCCAGCAGTTTCAGGCTCCACAACATACTCAGTATACAGTTCTGCAAATGACGTTACATTCACACTATTACAGTCTGGCATCAGTACAACAACATACCAAGACACAGGTCTATCATTGGGACAGACTGTATACTATAAAGTATCAGTAACAAACGCAGCAGGCGAAAGTGCACAGAGTGCCTCAGCCACAGCAACAACATGGTCATTGCCAGGAACACCAACTGGTCTAACAATTACAAACCCGACACCAACAACTGCAAGATTTACATGGATTACACCAACTGACTTTGGAGGAGCACCTTCATTGACTTACACCTTGCAAAGAAGTGAAGACAATTCAAACTGGACATCACATCTTCCAGCAACCACAACAACAATTGATGACAACAACCTAACACTTGGACAGCAATACTACTGGAGAGTCAACTCAGTCACAGCAGCAGGTGTAAGTGGAAACAGTAATACTGTAAGTTATCTAACTCCAACACTGCCAACTGCACCTGGAAGCCTTACTGCTGCCTTGACTGGAGCAAACAACAACGCTGCAGTACTCAACTGGGTTGCACCATCCAGCACATCTGGATATGTTATAATTGGATATCATATTGAAACCAACGTTGACGGAAATGGTTGGACAGACTTGGTGGTTGACACTGGCAACTCAGGACTTGTATATACAAACACAGGACTTAGTGCAGGTTCCAGTTATGTATACCGCGTGTCAGCAATCACAGCAGTTGGCGAAGGTGTTCCAAGTAACACTGCAACAGTCAATCCAATACTTGTAACTTTAACAATCACTGGAACACCGACAGGAGGTAACAGTGTGTCTGTAACACCTGCTGTATCTACGTCTGGCGCATCAAGTGCAACCATTGTACAGCAGGCACTTTACAGGGATAACGTAAGGGTAGATCTAAAATCACTCAACATACCTCTAACAAACGGTGCAACAGTTCCATCAATGATTGACTATCCGACACAGACAAGTTCATTTGTAATGACACTTGTACTTGACACAGGATATGTAATTCAAAGCAATGCCGAGACATTGACACCATCTGCACCATTCACTGGAGACATATCATTCAGTGAGGACAGAAACATATACAGTTCACCAACAGAATGTAGTAATGCAGGAGGTAACTGGCAAGCACCATCAAACCCATTGTCACAAGCTGCTGCAATATGTACTGAATCATACAAAGAATCAGTTCTAGAATTTACAGTTCAGCCAGTAGGTGCAGATGTAATCATATCTTACCAGCCACAGAACCTAAATGAACCAGCAATTATAAAGGCATTTACTGCAACCAGTTCAGCAATAACTGAAACAATAGATGTTGATCCGGAGACAGACTATTATGGATCAATAATAGTAAACCCACAGTTTGAATATAATATAAATTCAGACGGAACAATTGCTTTAGTATGTGATCCAAACGACATAATGTGTGACTCTACTGACTTGGATGATGATTCATCAAACGGTATACAGAACAGTGTACCAAAAGGTGTACCAAGTGAGAAGACATTCAAGTCATTCAAATCACCAGAGTCAACCAGACAATTAGGCATTGAGCCAATGGGCAATCTATTCGGAGTTAACATGGTATTCATATTTGTAATTGCCATGGCCGGTATATTTACAGGAAGAAGTGCACCAATGGGATCATTATTCATAGTAATCACATTGGGAATAATGGCATACCTAGGATACCTTGACTTTGGTTCTGATGCACTCAATGCAGCAACATGGGCATTGCTTATAATATCAGCAATACTAGGAATATTCCTGGGTAAGAGGTATACATAGAAATATTTTAATTTTATATACCCCTGATTACTCAAATTTATCGTATGGTTGTTCCTTTATTTGAAATGAAACTGTCAAAAAAACCAATTGCTATAATCAAAATGGGTGATCGTAACGTCAGTTTTATAAAAATAAACAAGTATAATTCAAAATATTTTACAACAAAGGACGGCCAGACCTATGAACTTGATGACGAATATGAGTATCGTTACAAAAAAACAGGCGTATATTTTTATAATTTTTCAAACTCCAAACCGCTAAGCCTTTCATCAATAAGTGAGATAGACGAGGTTATGAAAAACGAGGGAGAGTCAGAATTGTTTAACAAGGAAAGGTTCATGTCTACAGTCGGACAGGACCCAAGTATAGATGTATCGACACTTAACATACCAACTGACATATCAAAAGACATGTCACCGCAGACAAAAAGATTCCTGCAAGACCATGCAACTGACGATGAAACAAGCAAGACAGACATGATGATTAATGTTCACACACAATCAAGACCAATACCAAAATACAGTCCGCATCTTATTGGCATGGGAATGAACAGAACAGGATTTGCATTTGTACAGATAGCATACCAGCGAATTGACATCGTTCCAATGTATGTAAATGATGCAAAGGCCTACACACAGTACGGAGTATTTGAGATCGACAAGGACAACGTATATTTTCTAAAAAAACAGATGTTATGTTTCTTTATAGTATCAAACGAACGTGACGAAATAAGGCCACCAATGAAAAAAGAACCATATAAGGTTATGAAGACAATGATCAAGAAAAAAAGATGGGACAAGATAGACAGTTTCATCAAGCCAATACCAGCAAACGGAAAGAACAAAGAGGAGCATCTCAAAAAAAAACCAAAAATACCAAGAAGCGTTTCAATCTCTTCGGAAAAAAAATTAGTTCAATTTCAAGCGGATTCTCCGAGCGTATGTTACACGACGATGAAGGAACTTCATCTGACAAAGGAAGCAGTAGCTAAGAGTCTTTCAGATCCAATGAAGAGGGCTATTCCAGTAATTCTAATATTTGGCGGTATTATGGGCATTGCAGTCGTGATGTCCAATGCACCTCCAGTAATTGACGCAGTAGCTGACAGGGTGTCTGGAAAACCAGACGTGTTTGTCATGACTCCTGAAGAATATGAGCAGTGGGAGATCGACAATGGTCTGAGGGCTGAACAGGATAGAAGGTATATAGCCGGACTAGGAGAGGCTGAATATCAGGCTTATCTAGATGCAGGAGGAGAACCATATGATCCTGGTCAAGAGACATACCTTGGTGTTGTACAGGGTGACGAATCATCAAGCCCAGACACATTCTTGGGTGTACCACAGGATAATACTGAGTCGAAGGTTCAGACATATCTAGGTGTTCCTATTGAACCTGCAATTGTACAAGATGAGATTATACCAGTTATTGATACTGTTGCACCTGAATTGACAGCACCTGAAGTGTTAGTATTTGAAGCAGACAATACTAATGGTATGAAGCCAAAATTATCTGTACTTGTCACTGACAATGTAGATGAAGGACTTGTTGCAGAATGTGTACCTGGAAGAAATGCAGTGTTTGAGATAGGAACCCATGAGATTAACTGTTCAGCAACAGATGTTGCAGGCAATGTAGGCAATGTAAGTTTTATAATTACAATCAATGTGCGTGAAGGAGTGGAACCAGTTAGTATTATTCCAAAGATCCAGCCAATGCCTGGACAAAGTATACCAGGATTACCATAAAAAGAAATTTCATATATAGGGTACGTAGTAGAAAAACTATGAAAAGTCTGATTTTAACATTAACACTTCTCGCTTTTTTGCCATTCATTGACATATCATTTGCTGATCACCTGCCAGGATCAATGCTGTCAGAGACAGAATGTTCAGAAAAGATGGGCAGAGTATGTTTTTGTTGGGAACTAGGTTCATGTAAATTCACATCAGACCCGTTAGGAACAATGCTTATGCCTTATGATTCAGTGTTTGCAGGACTTGCAATGGTCATATTCTGGGCATTTATAATTGGAATTGTATGGTTAAGATCAGAATCACCACAACTTGTAGGAATTATAGGCATTGCGATGTCAGCAAGCTATATGGCATTCTTGGAATCAACAACAGGAAGCACTGAAGGTTCGCAAGAATTTGAGACTGCAAGGGTTATAGGTATAACATTATTGGTGGTCTCAATGGGAATAGCATTCTACCAGATGATAATAAGCAGAATTACATATGGTGGGTCACCTACATAGGAATGTATTAAATGTTAATTTTATATACTAGTATATTGATGATTATTCATGTCGTATGACGATCCAGGTGGACGACCAGTCAGTCCAGACAGAACTATACAACTCATAAGTGAGGCCAGGGATCATGATGACTTTTTATACAGAACACTGTTTGGCAACAAAGCATTGCCACATGTCGTATATCAATTAGAACATTTTACAATATTATTTGATGTTGTAAATGATGTCAGACGTAGAACATTAGAAAAATTTCACAAATTACATCGTAACACATTAATTGCAACAACTTCTATAGATGGAAGAATGTTGAATGTACTAACAGAAACCAGAATCAAACACACCACAGAAGCCAAGATGGCCAAGAAGGGTGGAGGATTTGGTGGCGGAGGAGACGGTGGTGGACAAAGTCCATTTGGATAACCGTGAAACAGAACGCAGTCGGCCGATAGAGACCGATGGTTTTTGTAAACACGCCCATATCTCAGAAAGAACAAGAACCGAAGGCACACCTTATGTCAAGGGCTGGTGTGAAACTTGTGGTGCCTGGGTATTTACAAGCAAGACATTCTGTATATGCTGTCGAAAAAGAGTTCAGCATAAGGTACACCACAGACACACTAAACAGGTCCTGGAACATGCAGTGTTATTGCATGAGAATGTAATGAATGAGTATCGTACTATACCATATAGGGAAACCGTATGGGTTGAGACAGTCTTTAAAGACAGAAAATATCATATACCACTCAAGGATCTGGTTCTCTGGGTTGAACACCCAAACAAAAAAGAGATTATGGAGATCATTTTAGACCACATAACCACGGTCAGAGGATAAATTAAATTTTATATACACGGTTAATCTGAACCTAGACATGGGAACAGAAACATTTTATGACGTCCGCACTCGTAAAAAAGTGAAAGTGGATGCAAAAGACATCAAGGTCAAAAAGGTAAATGGCAGATTCCAATTAATCGGTAAAGCTAAATCAGGCCTAGTCTACAAATTCGCTAGTGAAGAGACGGCAAAGAAATATAAATAGTCACTGATAAGACCACTCTTTATTAGTTTATTTTTAATTTTAAATACAAGATAACTCACGAATAGTCATGGCAGGTAGGAGTTCAAGAGTACGAAAGGCACGTGTAGCACATGCTGCAAGAATAAAAAAGGCTCAAGCAAAAATACAACAACAACAGGGATATATAGATGATTATGCTCAATTTGCAAGTGGGTCACCAAATATTGTAAGTCAAGGACACAATTTAAACTGGCGTATACAGGTAATGCCGTCAGGACCTCAGTCGAAAGGAGATACAAACATGTTTAGTTATATGAGTCCAGATACATTGTATAAAAGAAAAACCACAAGTAGTGGTCGTGGAATGCCGTCATATTATTCACGAGGAAAGTCAACATACGACTCGCTTGCAGAAATGTTAAAACCAAAGGCAATAAGAGCCGAACTTGGCGGTCTTGCAGAAGCAAATGCATATTTTAATAAAGTAAACAGACCTTTTGATTCAAGTACAGTAAGAAGTTCCAGAAACATGGGTGGATCAGCTCTTGGTACATCAAGCAAAGTTAAAGTGGACAAGTTATCAGGTCAATTTATTTCAGCCGGCCAGGCAAAGTCTGATGACGGTGGCAAAACTTGGACTTTTAAAGAACCTGGTGATACAGGTTACAATGCAAGTGCTTCAAGAATAGAGGGTGTAAACAATTTTACAAACCAGGGTTATCTAAACATGGGTGTATTAGCAACTGCATTAGAAGCAGCAACCACAAAAGAGCAAAAGGATGACATAAGACAGGCATATCATGACAAGCAACAAGACAAATATCTGTCTAATTTTGCAGGTAAAATAACAATCGATTCAAAATACGGAACTGATGCAAAAAAACCTGGCCCAAAATCAGCATTCAACAGTGCTGATCAGATGGATTTGTTTACAAAGGGGAATCAGATTGACTATGAAGGTTTTAAGGATTTAAGTACCAAAGAACAGAACAAGTTCAGAGGACTGCTTGCTGACAAATTGGTTAGTCAGAATATTGCAACCAACCAATGGCAGATTGGTATAAGTGAACAATCAACAAGCAAAGAACTTGACAAACTTAAAAAACAACTTGAAAAGAAAGAACAAAAGGCAATAAGTGAAGAGAAGGCAAGAATTTTAGCACAGCAGAACATAAAACTAACACCAAAGCAACAGGAGGCAAAGTTTGCAAAAGGTATATGGGATGCAACATCAGTGATAAATGTTTCGTTTGGAATGCCAGAGGCATTTGCCAGCGAACTTACACCAACACAGAAAGAAATTACAGAGTTAAAGAAACAGATAGATCAAAAACAAACTAAGTTGCAGACAATAAACTCACAATTGGCAAGTAATCAGAATCTCATTAGTACTGCTGATGCAAACACTGTATTTCAAAAGGCATATGATGCAGGAAGAATATCAGACGAATCACGCGCACAACTTTTAACAGCAACAAACAAAGATGATTCGAAAATGAATTTCATATTTCAAAGAAAACTAAAGTATGATTCGGATGAAACAAAAGACAACCTAACTGACATTGGACGAGCACTTTCTCAGCTAGATTATCTGAAAAGAAACAAGGACAAACCAGGCAATTTTGAAAAGACAATGGCACAAATAAACTCACTTGTCCCTGGCGTTTTGATAGAGGGTGAAACAGTTACATCTGATACAAAAGGTTTTCTTGGCAATGAATTGACACCAACAACTACTGTTCTTGACAAGTCCAAGCACTCAAATGTTACAGCTAAGGGTGTACGAGAACAACTTACAAAAATGCAGGCTGCAGAATCGAAAAAACTTAAGGGTCTTGAAGGTGCAAGACATCAGCTTGGAACAAACATTATCTTAGCAAGTCACCAAGACAGAGATAATTATATAAGTTGGGTCAATGACCCAATGATTGCCAAAAGAGAATTAGAAGAATTGACCGGCATGGACATAATTACAGGTTCAATGACAACATCCATATCACCGAAGGATCTTACTAAACAATTTCGTACTGACGGCCTTGCACCGGGATCAGACACACAAAAAACATTTGATTCAAAGATATTTATAGACAAATCGGAACAAAAGCCTGATGGATCAGGAAGACAGTATGCACCTCAGTCATCATGGTATGATGCATGGCAGTCAGGCAATATTGATCAATCAGAAGTACATGAAAATGAGTATGATATTATTATGAGAGGTGATCCTAAGGTATACAAAACGCAGGCTGAATTGCAAAGTAAAAAGGGTATCATGGACAAATATAATGCATGGACTCAGGCTAGAAAATATATAGGTGGTTCTATATCATCATGGGAAGGTGAAATGACTCAATATTACAGAGCAACATACAAGGATGAACCTCATACTGAATCGCACTACATACCTCAGTTTAATGAAGGCAGTTCCACAATAATACCTCTTGATGCAAGATCATCACAGGAAAAAATATTGTTTGGAGAAAGAGGCGGTATCAGAAGAGACGGAGACATGGGTGAAATTCAGGACCTCGGCAAGCTTATGACTGCATTGCAAAAAGAGAATAAAGTATATGAACAGAATTACATTAAACATGGAGAAAAAATAAAAGCACAGAAAGAAAAAGTAAAAATGTTACAGAAAATACATGACAGCTACCGTCCTGAGGTTGATGCAAAAGTCAGTGAAGCAAACAGACTTGAAAAACAAAACAAGTACATGCAAGTAGATCTTGAGTTCAGTAAGAAGCTTGAAAAATCATCACAGGATCTGTTTGACGAAAAAAATAATCTTACAAAACTACAGATCCAGCACAAACGATACGGACTAACAAAGGATACAATAAAAAAGGACATATCTGAAATTAAACAAGAAAGACGTGATACACAAAAAGAAATGCTTCGAGCAAACATACATACGTCTACCAGAAGAACAACTCCTGGAAGAGGAAGACTATGGGGTTACACTAAATCCAAACAGTTTAGCAGAAGAACAACTGCAAATGTAAAGAGAACAAAGGGTGGCAATATGAGTCTCGGAGGACTGGTTTTATAATGGCAGCAATGAAACGTTACAGGGTAACAGAAAGAAATCCATTTGTCAAGCCAAAAAAATCAGACGTAAGAAAGACAAAGATGTCAGAGATAGTGTCCAAGATCAAAAAGATTGATCAGAGTCTAACAAGGGCAGTTGCAAATTTTGTATCAAATAACAAGAGAACACCTACTGAGTTGGATCTTATGAAGGACTCTGTTGCAGTTCCGCTTATCACACAGCGCAAAAGGCTGGTAAAGCAGTATAATTATCTTAAGCAAGAAATAAAATTTGCCGAGAATACATATACAGTGATAAAAGGTGACAACCCTATCAAACGTGCAAACAGATCATTCCAGGGAATAACTCCTTCAAATCCTTTCAGCGGAAACAAAGAATATCAAATTGACAATAAATCAGTACCTGCACTCAGTCCTATAAGAAGGGTTGGCACAAACTCAAACAAGATGGGAACGTTGTGGGATCCTAGATTCAATGCTGGTGATGTAACTGTAGATCCAAAGATAGCAAGGTACTACAAAAAACTTACAGGAGGTTTCTGATATGAGAAACAGGGTAGGAACAAGTGATATCAATCGAAGAAAACTTATCAAGAAAGCAGCAACAGACACAGCATCATCTCAGGCTAAACCTGCAAGTGCACCTAAAAAAACTAAACGTATAACACGCTACACCACAGAAGAACAAGCAAAAGAAATAATATCAGAAAATGAAGAGATAAATAAAACAGCAGCAGTTCAAGCAGCAGCACCGGCAGCCGCAGCAGCCGCAGCAACTACAGTTGCAGGAGCAAGAGGAACAACTAAGATAGTTCCTGCATCTGATTCAATCGCAGCAGCAGGTTTATCTGGCCTCGTACCTGCAGTGTCAACAGTCATTGCATCTTCAGGAACACCGTCAGGTGACTTGAAGGGTGTGGATGGAGGACCTGTATCATCTGACTTTTTGGGACGTGGAATAAAGGTAGATGATGAAGGCCGCATGGACCTGTCAGAAATATCCAAGATGAATGTTGCTGAAGCAGGAGTTTATGGTACTACTGTTCCTACCGACCAGTTCTTAGGAATGGGAAAGGATGTCATATATGATGTTGCGTCACAGAATCAGAGAACCAGGGAAAGTGGCCTTGATCTGCTTATCAATCCTTTGATCAGACCGTTTGTAGATGAGCGTATGGTTGAATCGGGTGTTGTTACACAGTCCAACTGGTACTGGCCGGAAGAACTAAAGGCTGACTGGAAGGTATTACCTGAGTTCATGCAGAAGGGTTCCGGACCTGACTACAAACCGGAAACGCGTTCATTCGTTGACGGCATGGGCGGATTCTTTGGAAATATCGGAGCAGTAATACAGAGTCCAATTGCACATGAAATAGCAGCAGAAGAATGGCAGACATCACAGGACAGGTTCAATACTAATGATGCAACCAGGGCATACTACATAGGCTCAGCACTGGGCGAAATACCATACTTCCTTATAGGCGGAGGACAGGTAAAGGCAGCAGCAACAATAGCAGCAAAGACTGCAGGCGGTGTGATGACTGGTTCAGTGAAAGGTGTTTCAGGTGCAAGGGTGGTCGCACAAGGATACAAGGTTGAAAGAGCAATGGACTCATTAGAGAAGGCGGTCAAGTCTCATATCAAAACAGGCAAGCCAATACCAACAAAAACAATAAACAATGCAGTGAAACAGTTGAAAAAAGGATACGGTCAGAGTACAAAGATTAATAGGGAGGCAATTGATAAAAAACAAATTACCGGTATTTTAGAGGACATGGCAGAGGAAAAAATAAGAGCCACAAACCAAGCATCAGATGAACTGGATAAATTTAAGAACTTGATTAACAAAATTAAAGATACGCCTGCAGATGCAGTTGATGATAAAGGTAATGTAGTTGGTAAAAGCAATCTTGTAAATGAATTAAATACAATGGTTGTCAATGACTTGCTTCCACAGACAAAAAAATATAAAAATAAGTATGTTGCAGAATCAGTTAAAGTGCTTCAAGATACAAGTGAAGCCAGTATCATACAAAAAATAGGAAGAACCATTGCAGGTACACCTGATGATGTTTCCAAAAGAATAGACAGTTTCTTTAATCAGGAAGGTTCAACGTTGGGTGATAAAATTCCAAAACTTGATTTTAATCCTATGCCAGTGGCATTTGCAGAACAAGCTTCTGAGACTGCTGCAAAGGAACTACCAAACATAGAAAAAGGAACCATAAAACAGGCCAAGGAAATATTTCACAAAAGAGTTGATGCAGGTGAATATGAGGGTGTGTTTGGAAGAATAAAACTTGAGAGAGAACTTGTTGGAAACACCGTAAACACGATGCTTGGAATTGAACAGGCAAAACTAAAACTTGACAAAACAGCACAACTCATATCCAGAGTAATACCAACAACACATACCATTACCAAAGCAGCACAGGAAGACTTGGTAAAAAGAATAGATGAAGAGATAGTAATGATTAAAAATGAGAATATATCTTTGAAGGTTGCAGGACAAAATAAAGAACAGATGAAAGATGATCCATCAGCAATCAAGTCTATGTCTCCAGAACAGCAAATCAAAGAAAATGAATTAAAGATAGAAAAGCTGGAATCAAGTAAAAAGACTTCGTTTGAAGGACTCAATTTTTCATCAGGCACATATCTCACGCCTTTAAAAACAAAGTTCGGAGGATATACTAGAGAAGGTAAAAAATCAGAACTAACAGAACCTACACTTTTTCGTTATGACTTTGAGGAACTTGCAAAAGAGTTTCCGGAACTTGGAAAATCCATGGAGTCAATGGCAATAAATGTTGCAGTGAGACCTTCTGTTAATATTAGGAAGACAATGGGAATCATACACGGAACAATAGGTGAGGGACCAGAAATGAGTATGGATTTTTGGATAAACAAGATGGATCGTAAGGATGCAATAAAGGCATTTGGTGGCGACAGGTATGTAAGCCGTCCTTCACTTTGGAAGCAGATTGGTCTGAAGAAGGTAAACACACCGCTTGGCAGGTACAGAACATTGATGCCATGGAAGGCAAATCAGCAGGAAGACATAATTACTGTCTATCAGGCAAGAGACGGAATACGAACAGGTGAGGGTATTGACACACTTGTAACTGTCAGCGCATTTACAGATGAAAAAGACTTGAAACTTATGAAACTTGCTGGATTTATAGAGGATATAAGTACTAAAGAACCTGCTGTTAACATGCTTGGCGGAGGCATTGGTGGAGACAAAAAAGTGTTCAAGTTTTCACAGTTTGGATCAGGAAAGTTAGACAAAATGATTCAAGAGTTGAGAGACCAGTTTGAACCTTTGAAAGATGCATATACAGGAGATAGACGTTTTGGTTCTAGAAACATTGACGATCCAGCAAATCCTGAATCAGTAAAAAACCAACCTATAAAGGATCCAATAAGAGAAAAAGTTTCTGGTGGCAGTGGCAGGAAGGAAGACATATTTGTACCAACCGAGTTTAAAGACATTGACAGAATAAACGTTGTCAGAGCAATGATTGAGAACAGACCACAGGATGCAAAAATGTATGCACAAAACATAGTTGACAGATTAAGTGCTCAGAAGAAGTATGTTGAAACTATGTATGCCAGGGACGATCAAGAATTATGGATAAAATGGAAGAAGCAGAGCGATGAAGCCAACATTAAAGCCAGAGAAACCGTAAGTGAACAAAAAATAGTTGATGACCTGAAACAGGGCATGAAAGATGGTAAAAAAATTGATTTGCCGATAGAAGTAAAAACTAGCAAAGGTGCATATGACGATGGTGTCCCTGATTACAAAGACTATAAAGAAAATATGAAAATACTTGAAAGTAAAAAGGATGCAGTGATTAGTGGCATTGACCAGGATCTGGTTCAATGGGAAAAGTATCTTGATCCTGAAAATATTATTAAAGAGGGAAAGGCAGTTGCAGGACCGCAATGGGGAACACCTGAGGGAACACTGTTCTCAACCCCTATGAAAAACTTGGAAAGAACTGATGCAAGCAACAGGTCCATCAACCAAAGTGGTATAGTCAAAAAAGACTTGAAGAATGATGATTATTATTACATTAGTTCTGAAGGCACGTTTAAAATAGATATGGACATAAAGGACTTTGCAGTTGACATGGTAGAGCCAACCAAAATGCGTGTTGCCCAGTCAACCAGGTATTTTGAAGGTCAGGCTTCAGGCATGCCACAGATGGATGGAAAGCCTACAGATCTTATACGAACAACAAAAGATAAACTTGAACCTGGCAAATATGCCACAAGTGGAGAATGGACTTTTGGTGTAAGTGATGAGCTTGGGGAAGTAACATACCCATACAGTGCTGAGATGTTTTCAGCTAAGGACAACATAGACAAAAGAATTGCAGACAAGATGATATTTTTGGACGATCCATCCTCTATGAGCGGCAAACTAACCGAACTTACAGACCAGGAAATAAACAGGTTGGGTATAAATGATAATTATGGCGACATACAGACACGAGTTTCAGAGTTAGCAAAGAACATAGATGAAAGTGCAGTAACAAAGACAACAAAGACAAAAGAAGGTGCTGACAAGACAACATCATCAATACCAGGATTGATTGAAAAGAACATAAAAACAGGTTCGGTACAAAAAATTGATTCAGTATTTACTTCAATATCAAAGAAAAATAAAGATTTTAGAAGCTATCTGTTTGGTGAGAGATGGATGAATGTTGATACAACTACTCTCAAGCCTGACAAATGGGGTGGATTGCCTGGCGGTGATAGTGATGCAGCATTCATTCCTAGACTTGGATTTGGAGATGCACGCATGAGTACAGGCTATACAGATCTTGGAAGACTGTTTAATGTTGACAATTCAAAGGGAATAACACAGGGCAACACACCTGGAGGCTGGAAGATAAATCCTGTATATGAGGTTCTTAATACAAACAAACTTAGAAAGGAAGTATCTATGGACGAAACAGCATCATTGAGCAGCATATTGTCTGCTGACAGCGAGAAAACAAATTACAAAATAATGGAAGAAAAGGTGAGGGTAATGGATTCTGGCTTGAAATATGAAACAGAGAAGGGTGCACCTGAGGATCTGACACATGCAATGTTTGCATTTAGAAAGACAATGGTAAAATTATATTATGAAAAAGTTCTTAAAGAAAAAATAGAGACAAGTGCTATTGACGAACTAGCAAAAGATCCTGATAAATATAAGGAAGTAATAGTTACAAAACTGGATAACACAAACAACAAGTACATTAGAACACCAACGAAAAAAGATTGGAAGTTAAGGAATGTGTTGAAGACAAAGGAAGAGAAAAATGAAGCCTTTGGTTTTATAAACCCAGAATTTGATTTTCAAGGAACACCGTTGGCAACAACAATTAATAAGCAAGGCAAACTAAAGAATTTTGTTAATAGTATACGTTCAGAGATGATTACAGTTGAGTCTGACAAACAAAGGCTTATGACACGTGGCGGAGACATTGATGGGTCATCGTTTGTCAATAATATGAGTCGGATAATTAACTGGGGATCCAGAAAATTGACAAATGAAAAGGTTGTTTCAGCAGAACAAGCCAATCCGTATACCGTTGATATTTTTAACAAGATAATAAAAACAATACCAGGATCAGAATTGCCAAGGGATCTCAGAAAAGCACAGCAACAGGCATTTGGTGAAGGCAGTTATGCAGAATATAGGTCACTGCAAAGGGTTGAAGAGTTTCTTATTGAAGGAGTGGAAGAAAGCAAGAAAAATGTTAGTAAAGCTGATAAAGAAATGCTAAGATTTAGAGCAGACCAGTTGAACGCAATAAAAGAAACTATAAAAAACAAAGAATTGTCTGAACAAACAAAAAAAGAAACAATTTTAAACATAGCACATAACACAATGAAACAAAGTTACTCCATGAAGCAGAGAGCAGACAAATATACGGCAAGTAGGCCTCTAAATATTGGCAATTATTTGGATGAAGTAAATTATGAATTTGGTCCGGTGGGTGAAAATTATTTTTCATCTCAGGCTGCTAAGGATGATCCAGATTACCTGAATAGGATATTTAATATATGGGATTCTAGTGATGAAGGCGGTATTTCTTCAGGACCAGGATCAGGAACACCATTTGATATTATATATTTCACGGACAGGGCAACAGGAAAAACTGAGGTAATACGAGGAAAACCAACAAAAAAAGATCTTCGAGACGGTGAAGGTGGTGTTGACCCGTATTACACTCCTACAGAAACTGAATTTTTATTGAAAGGACTTCTTTCTGTTAGACTGGACAATCCTAGTTTACTCACTGGAAACAGTGGTAACATATTGAGAGATCTTTTTACCGGTTCAGTTTCAACTGCACAGGCAAAACAGGCAACATCATCACCTGCAGGATTCTATAATTTTATTTCTGGTCCTGGATCACCAATGAAGTCATTCATGCAACATCAAAAAGTTCAACAGGTATTCAAGAATTTTCAGAATCAAAAAACTGACAGCGTTTTAAGTCAGTCACAAAAGACAAAAGCAGCATCAGCATCAGCAACACCTGAAGAAAGAGTAGGTGCATCTATTGCAGACTCGATGACACAAAGACTTATTGAACAACAGCAACAAACAGGTAATGTTATAGGTCTAAAGTCACAGGCTGCAGGACAGACGTCCACAGTTGGTACAGCATATGCTCAGTCAAAACAGCAATCACAACAGCCACCAGCAATGGAATCTCCTTATCCTACAGGACCGCTGATGGTCAATCCACAACCTGGAAACGTATTAAATACTAAAAATGTAATAGATCAGACAATTACAGACATACAAAAAACTTTAACCGGTATAACAGCAGGTACAAACAAGTGGGGACCGCAGTCTACAAAGGGTATAAGTATTTCATCAACGGCAACAGCATTGACACCGTCAACCAATTTACTTGAAGGACTGAACCTAGGAGTCAATGTTGGTACATTAAGTGCACAGACATCATCACAGGGCAGTGGTCTAAGCCTAGTAAGTATGTCAGGGTTATTACCTGCATATCAGCAAGAACTTAAACAGGTTCTTTCTCAGCAACTTGGACAGGTACAAAATGAAGTATATAAGACATCTACTGCTGATAGAATTTTTCCAAACTTAAAACCAAGAGTAGAACCTGCCAGGATGAAACAACAAAAAATTACTCCAACAAGGATATTCCCTATTGCACCAGGCATTCCAAGAGGACTTGGACCAAGTAGAATAAAAAGACCATACACACCAAAAGGGGAAAAGAGAACAAAAAAGACATGGTGGCAGACACCTGAAAACTGGTGGGAGCCATATTACTGGGGAGGAAAGAATCAGCAAGGTTCAGGATATGTTACATTTACCGGACAGGAACCTGGAAAGGTTAAAAAGTATGAGAAAAAACACTTTGGTATTGGCGTAGGTGACACACCGTTCGGTATAAAGGGAAAGTGGTTTTAAATGATATATACTAGTAAAATGGTGATTGTACATGGGTAGAAGGCAGTCAGTTTTTAACAAACGTTCACAAGACCAGGTTGCTGCTGCACGCAACCAATCTACCGTTACAGGCGGAGGCTTGTTGCCAGCAGCACATGCTCAGACTGCAAGCAACCCGACACAAAACAGACTGCAACAGGCAGCACAGAGAAAAGAGGGACCGTTAGAACGTGTAGGACGGTTTGTCCGTAACATAGGAGTAGGAGGATACGGAACCGTCAGAGGATACACGACAGACATGTATACCGCTGGCAGATCACTTGCAACAGGTGAAGACGATCCTGTAGACAGCCGTTCATATCGTGACGACGCACTGGTCAGTATGGCCAGCAGAGGCATAATGGAAGGCAAGTATGACGAGGTATGGGAAGAGGCAGGAAGAAGAGTAACCGAGGAACCGGGAAGGGTTGTGGGTGAGGTTGCCGCAGAGACTGCAATAATGCTTGGTACAATGGGATTTGGTGCAGCATGGAAAGGTGGAAGAATAGGCATGGGTGCAGGTCGTGAACTGTCACGTCTTGGTCAAAAGGGATATTTGCGAAACACAGGTTATTTTAGAAAGGGTACTGAAGCAAAATTCATAGGTGACAGACGTACAATCATAACAACAACAAGCCATAAGGGAAAGGTAAAGACAAGAAACAAAAGAACTAACATGTTTGACAGAATTGAAAGAAAGGCAATTTCATTAACTGATAAATATAACAAGAACAAAAAAATACCAAAAATAATTACTATTTCAGGTAGTTCTGGTTTGGCTGCTCAAACAGTAGGCGGTGTTATTGGTGCTCGTAACGCTCGTGGTGTTGGCGGTGGATTTGCAGCCATCGGTGGAGGGGGAACAACATTGCAAGATAATGTTATGTTTAAAGGTGGCATGACAAAAGAAACATTAGAAGCAGCAATAAAAGAAAATACAATTGAAAATAAAATACAGTCTCTCACACCATCTGGTGATCCTTCAAGTCTTAGGTATGGCGATGAGTTTTATGGATCAGCAGGACCAATGAAGGCATATACATTCAACACATACAAGGCAAACAGACGTGGTCCGCGTTGGAAGCAGTATCCAAAAGGCGAGACAGTTGAAAAGGGAGTTACACCTGGACCAAGAGGAATTTCAGAAAATATAAGTCTTATAGGACCCATCAAAAAACCATCTCAGGATTTATTTGATTTTGCTAATAGAAAAGGCATTGAGACAAAAAGCCGTAAGGCAGTCTGGAAGGATGCAGGAGAAGTGATGGCTGATGAAAACAAACTAAGAAAGAAAGACAACAAGATTACAATTGAAGAGGCACAGGCAAAAATTGATAGAATAAAACAAGGAATGACATTGCCATATGATAGAGCCTCACTTGGTAAGTTGAGCCCTGAACAAGAGAGTATCATAAAGTACAAGTCTAACATAAGTAAGGACAAGGAATATCCAGGTGAAATTGGAGACTATTTTGATGATATTATAGACAGAAGTAATCTTCCTGACAACATGGATGAAAGCAAACTAATATCTGTAAATCAGTATGAACAGGGCAGTGTTGGCGGAGGAATTGATACCACATACGACCACATGTCAGGTATTAGTTATGATATTGTGGACGGACTTCCTGCGTTTGCGCAGTCAACAACAAAAGACGATACAAGGACACTGGTGGAATTGTCATTGGCAAAGTCATTTACAGACGGTGACAGTGCAACTCAGGCCATGGCAGATGCAAACAAATATGTTGTAGCACAGATGAATGAACGCTCAAGACAAAATAAAATCATTAAAGAACTTTATGAGATACAGAAAGCAAGACCGCAGGCAGAAACAATTTCAGGAAAATATGATGAATATGGCAATTTAATAACAGGCACTCCTGCAGAGATAGAGGCTGCTGAAGGTATAGTGTTCTCAAAAACAGTTGTACCAGGATTCAGGCAGGTTACTTCAGGAACTGATACCGGTGCAATGAAGGGACTGACAAAAAAGAAGCAGCCTGCAGATACAGTATTCAGACCGTTGAGCCAGGGACTTAACACAAGGGAAATGGTTCCTGCAACAAGAGAAAAAGAGTTGCCATATACAGGTGTAATAAAAATCATATCAGGAGGTCAGACCGGAGTTGATCAGACTGCACTAGCGGCATGGTACAAAAGAAAGGGCATTACCGGAGGAACAATGCCAAAGGGATGGCAGACGGAAGACTCATCCATACTTTCATACACTGCTGAAAATACAACCAACCTTAAACCAAATCAGATATTTGTATACGGAGCAAACAAGGACTATAAGAATTATGGTGGTGCCGCTGGTGACGCTAGAAGATACTTTGGTGCTGGAGGAGGTAAAAAAGGAGCAAAAGGTGGACCAGGAATAGTCGGACAGAGTTACGGAGTTATTACCAAAAAGGCACCAAACAATGCACCCGAATCATTTTATAGTAAAACTCCTGAAGGAAAGGCTATTGTTAAAAAGGAGATAAAAAAACTTGTAAGGACAATGAAGGCCAATCCTGACAAGGAGTTTGTACTTACAGACTTTGGCACACAGATGGCAGGTTTTAAACACAGTGATATTGTTGAAATGTTCGGGGATGCAATTTTACAGCCAAACGCTGTGCTTCCAAAAGGATTTTATAAACAGTTAAAAAAGTCAAAACAATTAGAATATGATGAAATGAGAACAGTAGGATTCCAAAAGGAGAGGATATTCAAAAATATATACGGAATGACTGAAGGCAGTGAAACAGGTAAAAAAGGTCTCGCTAAAAGAATGGAACAAAACATAATAGATTCAGATATAACAATAGTATTTGGAAACGTTAGGGGCAAGGGAACTGCAGGTACAATAAGAACTGCAAGGGACAGGGGAAGACCTGTACTTATAAATCCAAAAACATCAAAAGAAATAAATGATTTTACTAAATTACATAACGCACAAATTGTAAACATTGCAGGTACCAGAGGCTCACATATTGATGATCCAAAGGTTTTAAAACACGTATCAGAAATGGTAAAAGGTATTAAAAAATCAGATAGCAAAAATACTCCAAAGGGTGTAAGGCAGTACAGCAATCAGTTGTTCTTAAATACCGCTGAGTATGGTGCCGGAGACGACATTGCAGACATGAAAAACATATTTTTTGTTCCTCAAGATGTTGCAAGATACAGTTGGGCTTCAGCTAAAAATGCAAGCGGCAAAGGTCCAATGATAACAAAAATACCTAAAAATGCCAGGGAACTTGATGCAATGGTCAAGAGTGACTTTGATTACATGAGAAGACAGGGTACTACCGACAAGGAATTGGTACCAGGTGTTAGTGGCAGTGGCTTTGTCAAGGTTGACACCACGCCTGCAGGTTATAATTTTAGAAATGAAAATGTACTACGTGACCTCGACACATACAGGGCTTCTATTGGAATGAAGCCTGTAAGCGAGACCGACACAGGAAAGATACTTGGGGCAGTGATGACTGACATGAAAGATCCAAGCATGGTTCCAGAATTTGATAACTGGAGAGTCTTCAATATGGAAAGAAAACGAAATACACAAGGCAAGAATTTCGAGACCTTGTTACGGGAAGCAATGGGTGAAAGTGTAGTGCAAAACATTAGGGGTAAACCAACACGCAAGCAGTTAAATGATTTGTTTCAAAAGGAAGGTGCTTCAGACAAATGGATGGCAATGAGGAAAAAATTGAATGAACCAAATAATACTAGAACAGATAACGATATATGGACTCAGTGGTATGCAGAGAATGTCACTCCAACAATAAGAAATCCCGACAACACTCCTGTCACTATGGAGCAGTTTAGACAGTCAGTAAAATCAGGAACAAAATCATATGTAAACGTTCCAATCGGTAGTACAAGTACTGCAAATGTATTAAGACCAAATGTTGTCAGTCCGGATTTTATTGGAGCAATAACAACCAATATTTCGGATCCTAAGTTTGATCCGGTCAGATTATGGAGGGGCTGGAGTGTCAGAACACCAGATCCATACAGGCTGGCTGATAAGGCACAGCGTGCAAAGGACCAGAATCAATTAGCCTATAAGGGCAAGGGCAAGGAGCCACAGGATCTGGCAGACGTGTTTGGCACTCCGTCAACCAGTGTTTATGGTGCCACAGACATAATAGGAATAGGTACGTTTGGTCCAGAAAGAGGATTAAAATTTACAAAGGGAAACAATCCATTCAATTATCCAAAGGGAAGTCCTGAACGCAGGGCGTTGATAAAAAGAAACAAGGAACAAAGAGATAAGTTGAGTAATCCATTCCAATTATCTAATAATATACGAATAAATAACAAAAAAGCCATGGAAAAAATACGTAAATCAGTTGGAAAGAAAAAAAAGGGACCAGTATATGGACCACGTACAGGCAGACCAGGCTATGGTAGTGACGGTAAAAGAGCCACAAACAATGAAGAGACGTATGGTATTTACAGTGAATTTGGTGGTGGCAGTGATTTCTTTAATATGGATGATGCTTCTTCAGTAGGTGTTGGTTATTATACCACACCTGAATGATCTGCTTAGTAAAAAAATACCAGGAATAGATGTGCCCCCAACCGCCTCTCCTGCCATAGAAGAAAAAGCACAAAATATGTAATATACAGGAATAGATGTGCCCCCGACCGGGGGGTTATGAGAGAAGAAAACAAAGAAAATTTGAGGCTTCCGTTAGCCTCAAATTTTCAATGTAGAAGAAATCGTTTTATTATGGTTAGAAGAAAATGAGTTGGGGTTATCTCATGGCTCATATTAATCAATGACTTTGAAACATAAATGTGGTATAAATCTAAACGAAGAAATACCAACAAAATGCAAGATATGTGGAGCTCAATTAAACCCATTCTTACAAACTCTATGGAATAAACAAAAAGAGGAAAGTGAGGGGGGTTATCTATTGGCTCATATTAATCAATAACATGTCTGACAAACAAATAACTACAATAGTGAATAAGTTGCCAAGATTGTCAAGTGATGAATTATCATTTGTCATAGGAACAATCTTCAAATTAGACACCATTGACTGTTCAGAAACTAAAGTGAAAGTTATGAACGGACAAGTTTCGAAAGTGATGAAAATAGTTGTAAAAGAGAAATGCGAATATAACGCAAAAAGAGAATCATTTACAGCAAAAAGCACCACAATCGTAAATCCAAAAAAGACCGAATAGGTCATTTTTTTTGTTGATATAAGGGGTTATCTAAACGTACAATAGAAGAAGATTTGAGGCTTCTGTTAGCCTCAAATTTCCAGCAGTATAAGTATATAATAGTTATATTATGAACATAGAAGAAAGCTCATAGAAGAAAGAGGAAAGTAGAAGAAAGAGGAAAGTAGAAGAAAGAGGAAATAAAGGGTTTCCGGAAAAGAGAAATATCAGATTATGTGGAATAAAAAGAGGAAATGATAGCATGGTAGATTGTGCTTTCAGCCCCCCTCCCAGAGCCTGTCAGGGGGGTTATCTCATGGCTCATATTAATCAATTTATATTGTTACATATCATATTTTCCAATAAATTCAAATTTTTACTTGACAGAATTAAAGACATATAAAACAAAAAAGAGTATACGTCCAATAGAAGGACATGAACTCACGAGACGTAAAAACGCAAACAAGGAACATGTATTGTACCCAATATATGACGAAAATGGAAAGTTTGTAAAGTACGTAAAAACCCTTAAAGGATTCGTTCCTTTAGGGTAGATATTTTTTTACAGTTATGGAATTAACAGATAACACAGAAAAGAACGAAACATCTCGTATATTTTCAACAACCGAGAAATACAGTTCTCACGAGTGGGATATAGCCCACATAGACTTGGACATGGGACACACCCAGTGTCATTGGTGCTACAAGAACATATGTAACAAGGCACATTACGTAAGGGAAAAAGAGCACTGTTGTGGAATACCATGGACGTACAATACAAAACCGGTATGCAGTGATTGCTTCAAGACGTACAATTACACAGGAGTCGTACCAGCATGAAGACAATGCCTATAGAGCATCCGGAATATCATCCTCAGTCAATAAGATATGAGTTTGTAAATACAGGATCGGACGCAGAAGCAGGACAATGGGGAACAGTGGACGGACTGTACCCAGAACACGTGGCCTCAGAACACAGCAGTTTCGTATCGGAAAGCATGGAAACAGTGCTGGAATTGTACAGAAAAGACAATCCGAAAGACGAACATTTTATGAGGTTCTCATGGCATATGATGAACACCAAAGAAATGTTTCATACAAAAGACAATTCAATATACAACTCAGAAGGAATAGTTGTATTTACAGGAAAGGATGTGTATGAAATGTATGAACATTACAGCAGAGGAATAGAACAAATATAATAGAATTTTAATTTGTTTTATTTATTTTTATTTTTTTTTTCTATACAATTAAATTGATTATTATGCCTTCAAAAATCATCAAATCATCAGTTGCCAAATTACCCATTACACTCATGACTTCAACAAATCAAGAGCTCGAGGAAGGAGAAATCTTCAATCGAAATGACTTCAAGACTCCGGGACAACGTATCAAAATAGGTATTGTACAAATTATAGAAGTACAACAAGATACCTATGATGAGAATACAAAGATATGGTCAAAACTAATGAGACCACGTGTAACGTTCAATCCAAAAAACGGAAAAAGAACATCAAAGATGGAACCTGTAAAAGGATACCTCGTAATAATGTACGAGAAAGACGATCCTGAATGCACTGTAAGAACTTTGAAATTAAATTCAAAGGCAGGTGTAAAATACATGGAAAAGTATTTGGAAACCCGAAAAGGACCAATTACAAAATTCATCCCAGATGAAGAACTAGTCTTGGAAAAAGTAGACAACGGTTTTAAATATGCCAGTGTCTTACCCGTAGGTGCATAAAGCACTTTTTTTTCTAAACAAATTTAATATATTTTATAGACCTTACAGTTATGGAATTAACAAAACAAGTAGTACAGTTTATGAATGACGGATTTCCATCGTTCATAATAGATACTTCAAAAACAATAAGATGGGGAAAATGCAGAAGATGCAAGTCCATCGAGAACCGCGACCAAAAATTTGTTAGCATACATGATAAACCGTGTGTGGGAGGTTGCGGATGTGGCAAGAAAGGAAATATACCAAGATATACGGTAGAAGACCTAGTGCCAGTTACATCACAGTGTAACAACTGTAAAAGCCTAAAAGGTTTCGACTTCCCAGAAGACTCAGGAGTCGAGAAAGCAGAACAGGACAACCATGAAATGTATGCAAAGGGAAAGGCAAGTATGTTGGAAGCCAACGGACCAGAAGACCATGACCACATACTTGAAAACGTAGAGAATGAATTTTCCGATGAAATTGGAAAACAATTTGAAGCATCATGGACTGAGATAGCAGAGAACACACCAATAATAAAAGGTGAAATTGAGCAACAAACATTCACAATAGAACCAAGGGAAGGATTTGAATCGTCTGGATTTAAAGAAAATGATATGTATCACAAAGGAAACATTCATGAAACATGCTATACACACTTGGTAAATCCAGGAAACACTCCACATATGCAAAAGAAAGTTCCAATAGAAACATTGGTGTCAATAAGAAAAAGCACTGCACAAGGAATGATAAACATATGGGAGCCAAAGACGTATGGATCAAGATTGATAAACGAGGAATGCAAATCCAAAATGGGTTTCTCAGTGGAATCTTTAAACTTTGGTGACAGAAAAATATCTGACCAAAAAGCACACAGGCTAATGACAGATATAAATTTCAAAGAACAAGAGATAGAAAAACTTTATGAAGACCTTGAAATGAACAAAGAACGAAAGGATAAGGTAAAAATGATTACAAGCCTTATAGAATCGAAAGAAATGCAAATATCTAGATCAGTATCTATACTACGAACAGGTAACGAATCATGTGGATATCAAGGTCCGATATACGACATAAAAATCAATACATACGATCCAGTGAAGTTAGAGAAACTACAATTGGAATTGGACATACCATGGAAAGACAAAGTAATGAATATAAGAGAAATGTTCAAAAACGTCAAGACCAGAAAGAACAAGGCCAAAGCAGCAAAGGCAGCAGCAACAAGAAAAAGAAATATTGCTGCAAAAAGAAAGGCCGCAAAAAAGAAGGTGTCTAAAAAATGACATGCGAATACGACAACCTAGAAGCCAAGGCGGCATTCAGCGACCTGATAGACATAATTAAATTATGGTCAATAGAAATGGACTATGTTCAAACAGAATACGATGAAGAGCCTTCATGTACAGAACATAAGAAAAGACTACTTTCAAGACTACACAATTTAGACGAAGTGTATGACAGATTGTGCGACCTGTCAGAAAGGGTAAACATTCAAGAGAATGAGCCAGTCAGAGACGACGAGTGTAACGATGACGATTGCAGTTGTCATCAATAATTTTTTTTTCATTACAAATTACGATTAATCGGTAGGTAGTGATCTGACTTGGCTTGACCAAGAAAATCTGAAACTGGATAAAATACACCAGTCATTAAAGTTAATTCATAACAAACTGACAGAATTAATCTGTCCGTCAACAATGGTACGACGTAAAAAACCCATCGAGTCAGAAAGTGGTGTATCGGGTTATACATATATTAATACTCGAGCATCGCTTTTTTTTTATTACAAGTTTACGATTAATATGGTTAACAATAATTTGCCTGACAGGGAAGTGGACCTAAGAGGCTGGTGGGAGGAGAAGGACATAATGTCAAAACTTTCCGACCAGGAACTTATAATACTTGTACGTCTTGGAATGAAATGGCAGCAGCAACAGGGTCCAGGAAGCTGGTGCGACCTGAGCGTTCTGCTGTCAGCGGCAACAATACCAGATGAAGACTGGACGGTAAACAGGTTAAAGACGTATGCAAAATGCGGAACAAACGCAATCATATACTCGCTGTTGCCAAACATGATACCCATAGGGGCCATAGAGCGCGTCAGCCAAGACAGGTACGAAAGGTACAGGGTGACCGATGCTGGACGAAACGTGCTGCTTGCAATGTACACGTACTGCGATACGTGTGACAATGACAGAAAATGTATCTGGTGCAGCGAGGACAGGTTCATGACAAACGAACCCGGGACAACCGAGCCGGCAGAGCCGTGCAGCCACGTGTTCATGAAGGTGTGCAAGAACTGCGACGGTACGGGTAAAACAGTTTGTATCGAATGTAACGGAGCAAAAAAGACAGTTAACACGGTAAACAATCTTGAACTCCAATGCTGGTGTTGCAACATTGGTGGAATAAACGGCGAAAGTAACGGCACAAAAACATGCGACACGTGTTGGGGCAAAAACGAATGCAACAAATGTGAAAACCACACAAGGCGAATATACTGCAGGCACTGCGACACAAACAGGAACTGCCGTAACTGTCAGGAGATAAAGAGTAAGTGTCTAGGATGAACGGAAACATAGACACGTCATGTGCCAGGTGCCACAAGGCGTTCAGATATGACGTGCACGACATGCTAGACCAAAGGGGAGTCAGGACCAGAAGGTACTGCGACACCTGCATAGTGCTCCAGCACAGGGACGAGTCAAGGGAATATCAAAAAGTTAAAAGGGAGAAATTACAATGAACGAATTTAAGGACATAATAGTGGACATGGACGGAACCATGGCAAACATAAACCAACGACTTGCCATAGCGACAGAGAATCCGCCACCCAACAAAAGAATGGACTGGGACATATTCCTAGATCCAAAAATGATGACAAAACACGATGTACCTAACCCACATGTTATTCACTTGGTGAGGGTGTTGTCCGACTCAGGTCACAACATCCTTGTAACAAGTGCAAGAAACGAAAGGCATCGAGACGTCACCACACTGCAATTATTAAACTGGGAAGTTGATTATGAAAAACTTTACCTCAGGGCCGATGGTGACTTTCGAAGAGACGACATAGTTAAAGGTGAAATCTATAGAAAGATATTAGAAGACGGATACGTGCCACGCATTGCCATAGACGACAGGAACCAGGTGGTCCAGGCATGGAGAAAGCTTGGCATTCATTGCTGGCAAGTTGAAGAGACCGTGGCATAATGGCAGTATACGAATGTGAAGCATGCGGATTCAAGACCGACGAGTTTTCATTCATGAAAGTACACCAGGACTTATCAGATCATCAGAAATTGGTAGATGAAAATAAATAATGAAAAGAGACTGCGATAACGGACATCATGTATGGGAATACTCTAACGACCCGTATGGCAGTGCACCTTATGATGACGGCAATGAAAGACACATTGTTGAAATTGAATGCAAAGAATGTGGACAGCAAGGTATTGAAGTTTATACATTTGAAGGCATAGAGGAACTTAATGAAAATTGATACATTTAATAATACTTTCAATATTCTTGATTGCACTGGTATGGCTTTTTGTTCATACCAATCCACGAGATATTTTGAGTTACAAAAGAAACAAGACTTGTACATTATGTGGTACCAACAAGGGCATCCTTAAGTGCTGCAAGTGTGGAGTTTAAAATAATGTACGAAGATGGACACATAGTTTGTGATTCTTGTGATAAAGATACTGGAGAATTTCATAAACATAATGGAAATGATTTATGTGATTATTGTTGGAGAGATTTAAATTAATATGGAAATAAACTGCAAATGTCCCGAATGTGGACACGAGTTTGAAGAGGAGTTCGAAATAGATCCGAACGACTTTGCAAACGACAGAGACTGATTTAATGCATAGACGTTTGTCAGTAGAGAAGCAACAGATGAAGTATCTTATACAAATGATTTCACCGTAAGCAAGTGATTGTCGATAGACACTTATCATTGTAATAGCAGAAAAATTGAGCAATATCTTGGACAGATTACTTACTGATGACGGTGCATATTTAAATTAGTCTCTATTACAGTAATTCGATAGGAGCATATTTGTCCGTAGAATTGACTACATGACTAAGTTTCAATAAATCAAAAACTTAGTAGAAAGAATAGGCTAACCAAGAGATACACTAAGCCCATCGTGGTATTAGAACCTTGGGGATGCCACGAAAAATTCGTGCAAACAGGTGAAAACACCAAACAAAACGAGGCGTTCTCAGAGTCGGCCCTGGCTGACTGATGAACAGGCACGCCTACCTATCTTAGTACAAGAGTGATGAGAATGTTATCATTGTTACCCACCATAGTAACTCTCATCACTTTTTTTTCATTACAAACTTATGATTAATATGACTGAAAAAAGAATAACAATTGATATTGAAAAGGCCGATGAAGCAATAAGCGACTGGGCTGAAGAACACACCAATACTTACAGAAGCGGAATATTGAGTGTTGATGAAATAGGCGTGTACCACATGTACTACAAAAGTAGAAATGACATAATAACATTTGAAGATGTGCAAACCCCGTGTCCAAACTGTCTCCACGGATGGAGAAGGGATACTGGACCAAACGGAAGCGACGAGGAATGCTTTACATGCAATACCACGGGGTTTGTGTAATGGATACATGCGTGGTACTTGTCGGTGACGAGGAGAATGTATGTGGCAGGGAAGGTAACAATATATACAAAAGTGAGATTAAATTACAGGACGGAAGAACGGTAATACAAGACCTTTGCGTTTGCGACAGACACAAGCAGGTCTTCGAAGAGATGTGGAATGATCAAGGAAACTATCAGTAATTCTAACTTCTGGCTGGGACTATGCGTTGCAGGTCTGGCATTCATGATGCTTTACCCGACCATAGAGTTCAATACAAACTGTCCAGATGCAGCAAGCGACCCTGACGGAAACGAAGCATGTACCAATTTAAAGTCATATCTCTGGAACATAGTAGAGGTAATGTCACTGGGACTTGACGGAGACGGATCTGCATTGTCTCAAAGCACTGATGAAAAGTATCACAGAAATGTTGTGCCTTTGATGACACTGATAATAATTATATTGTTCTATCAGAAAAGAAAAGCTTAAATAAAACGTAGAACTATAATATATATGTGTGAACTAATAATGAACTTTTTTAGAAACCTTAAAAAATCATTCGACGGAAAGGACAGGCTAAGAAACATTAACCAATGCATGACTTGTGGAAAACCAAGCTTCTTTAATTCATGTCTGAAATGTGAAACATCTGATGCTTATGAAGGTTGGGACAAGAAATGACCAGGACACAGAGACGTAGAGATACGGCAAACCCTACAAGGGACGGCAAACACAGGCCGTTGTGTTTATGTAAGGACTGCAAAGATTGCCAGCCAGAATAGTAAAGCTTACAAAAAGAATTTATGCATTCTCAAAAAACGTAAACAAGTCATGTAAAAAATGTACAAAAGGTTTTGATTTTAACACAGACATAGTGACAAAGCACAGTCATAAAACAAACAGGCTGCCAAGAAAGTCATCAACACACTGGTACCATGTAGAATGTGCGAAACGATTAAATATAATATAACATTACATATTACAATTAAGGAGGTGAATGGAAATAGGTGAATTAAAACTAAGCGAGTTTGTGAGCTCTGGAGATTCTAGATCATTAGCACTATTAGACGATAGAGAATTTACTATCTGTGGAGTAGAGCGTAAGGATTACGACGAGAACAAGGGCATCAAAATCGCAACAAGCGAAGACTTCGATATAGAAGGCGAGAAGGTTAACAAATTCCACACAACAAGACAAGCCATTGTCGGCAAATTCTTGAATGATGCTGGAGAACCAACAAGTCTTTTCAACGCAGTCAACGAGCCAGACAACGCACTTAAAGTGAAAATCTTTAAGAGAAAGTCTGCAAACGGTAGAGACTACTTTGATTTAGAACAATGCTAATTTTATTAGCATTCTAAACAAATAAATCTATCTTTTTTTTCTAAACAAACAAATTGAATTTTATGAACAGAAATAACTATCCAATCAACGAGCCAGTATTTCCACACTGGAGCAACCTTGGCGCAAGACTGGAAGCCGAGGCAAACAGGGATTGGGAAGATGATAATAGGCAACATGGAAAATGGCATTACCTTCAACGTCACGAGTCAGTAATATCAAGAGACTGGTCAAGATGGAAGTATATGGAATTTAGATATGCCACGGATGTTGATGCAAAGAAAAGAAAATGTGAATGGTGCAATGAAAATCCGTTCAGAAAGAATGACATCGTCATAAGGGAGCAGGTTTCACAGCAAGACTTTAACACGCTGCATGTGGAATGTGCAAGGGAGAAACTGGAATCAATAAGAGAAAGTTTTAACGAGGCATTGAAAAACATGGACGACATGATATACAGATGCCATGGAGACCTGACTCATTCAACGTATGACAGACAAAACAATTAAATATTACAAACAACAATTAAAAGTATTATGATTATGACCAATCAAACACAACAGTTTAAACAACTCGTGTCAAGCGCAAAGCCTGAAGCTCAGATTCCAAAAGCTGAAAGCATGGTTACCGTCTCATCACTGATGACGACAGCAGACCACGCACAGTTCAGCAAGGGATTGAGTTCCATATTTGTCGACGTTCCGCATCACTTAAGCGGTGAGTCACAGATATTCAGCGTGCGCCCACAACAAATGGTCCCTAGATCAGCAGTGATCCAACGTGACGAGTCGTCACAACTGGTTGGTATCTCCGCAGTGTCTGGGGGCTAATCTTTTTTTTTCTAAATGAATTGTAAATACTGCCACATGCATGGTACCTATAAGGAAGTAAACGAGCATACCGAGGCAATACATAAGACAGAAATGTACAAGTTATAATAATGAAGATATTAGAAAAAAATAAATCAAATATAATTTACAAGGAAGATACTGGAATTGTTTCCATTGTTCCAAACACACCATACTTTAGATTAAAAGTATTGGAAAACAAAAATGACAGAATAAAGTTTGACCTACCAATAGAGGGGATAGAAGTACTTGAAACATTCAACGGAATGATATTCAACATATCACTCAACGGTCAGACCATAACCACAAGGCCAAACATGGCAGATGCAGTGGTAGAGTCGTTCAATAATACTGACAAACTGTATGAGATATTTGACAAATATAACAACAACAAATACAACCTCAAACTTCTTGAGGGAGTATTAGAAAAATATGGCGACAGAATAAAGACAGCATCAGATGGATTTGTTATAGATGATATGTTTCTCATAGACAGAACCGGGGTATGCTGGATATGGGACTCAAAGAAAAAATGTAGAAACCAATCACATAGAACCAACCTTGGTTCCGGAGCAATATGTATTGTTGTCAACAAGACACAGGCACTCAAGTTAAAAACAAAACAAGGACTTGTACAGATAGACGAGCTTGGATACATAATACTTTCCAAGATAGAGTTTGTATTAAATCCAAATCTTAAAGACAATGTGTTCATGTCCCAGATACCAAAAAAGATGAAAGATATTCTTGAAAGGAACAGCCTTAAATAGTTCTTTTTTTTATTACAAGTTACGATTAATATGTCCGAAGAAAAAATAGAAATCAAGATCAACGTTCCAATGATAAAGGAACTTGTGTCTGACAAGATTTATAGGTCAGATGCCAGTGCCTTCAGGGAACAGTACGTCAACGCACTGAGTCACGGCTGTGTTGCATACCATGAGAAGCACGGATACAGCGACGATGTTTTCGTCAAGGTAGTATTCGATTATGGTTTGCGAAAAGTAACCGTGACAGACAACGGCATGGGTATGCAAAAAAGCATATTCTCTGACAACTTTATGTCGTTTGGCTTTTCAACAGTAGACAAAGAGTCAAACAATTCAAGGTCCGGAATGTTCGGACTCGGTGCAATATCATTCTTTAGAATTGCATCCGCATGTATTGTAGAGTCATGGGACCGTGAGACCGACGAGCGTTTCACTTTCATGACACGCAATACCGACGAATCAGAATTTGTTGCAAACAGGACCCTGGAAGATTACGGAACAAAGACTGAAATATTCTTAAAACCAAATGTAAGGATTGACAGTCTCATCCATATGGTACAAAACATAGCAGAAAATTATCCTGTCAAAACAGTTCTTGAAACTGTAAACTCTGAACAAGAGCAAAGCATATCAACATACAACGACACCGACGGTGACATGTACAAGGAATATGAAAGGGTTGAAAAATTCTCTGACTTTGTAGACAAGGCCACAGAAGGCAGGGGTGTAAAGGTTGTAGACAACGAAGAGTTCGAATTATATCTTTCCACAAAGGGAGGAAACAGAAATTACACATACCTTTGTAGGATACCAATTGACATATCATATCATGCAGGATTCACAACATATCTAAACATCAAAAAAGAAAAGATACCCGGTGAAGATATTAACGGAAAGCCAAGGCTTCAAGAGGTACCAAAGCCTGACAGGGACGAGGTAAATGAAATTGCATCTGACTACTTTAATGTAAAAATAACAGATGCAATAGACAGCATGCTTTTAGACATTAACATAAAAGATTATGACGAGTATATGAAATCAGAACAGCGATGGATACTTGACGGATTCAATGTTGATGACAAACTAAATCCAAACACTCACAGGTTTGTACAAAAAATGAGAGAGCCTGTAAGATGGAGAGATGCAAACGGCATTCAAAAAAGACACGAATCGTTGTTGACATTGCATTCAAGATTTAAAAATGTAATGTGGCACTCGTCACTCCATAAAGGAACATATCAGTCTATATACAATCATCTTGTAAAAACAAACGATTCACAAAACAGCGACAACATATTGGTAATGGTTGATGACCCACATCTAATTCCAATAACAGATGCAAAGCAATACAAGAAAGAAAAGAAACTTAAGACAGTTGTAACCGGAGGATCAAACAGTCCAAAAGGACTTCTTGTAAGAGACGGAACTTATAGCGGAAAACGACTGCAAACAGATGATATTGAATCAACATTAAGACAGTATCCTGGTGGAATATATTATGCAAACGGATTAATTCCACAAAATGAATTAAGAAATACATATCTGTCAAGCGAAGGAGATACCAACAGATGGTATCTAAAACTTCTTGAAAGAACACATACAGGAGTCATCATATCAAAGAAAGGTGAAAAACTTTATCCAAAACTCGATACGTTGTTGGACGAGATAATAGATGCCTCAAAAAAAGGACTTGTAAAATACAAGTCACATGGAAGGAGTAGTGAATCTGCAAAAACAGCAACAATTACATCAGTTGACTTTTCATTGCCTGTCAGTTCATGGGTAAGGGGAAGACGTTCAGATTATGACGAGTCATATGTAAGTGACGAACAACAGAAAAGAGACAAATATATGTTTATAATTGACTGGTTCCAAACATTATATTCTGTACCAGTGCTGCCAATACAGGTATACAAGTCACTTCCACATATGTCAAAAATAAAGGATGAGATTGTATTCATGCCTGCAAAGTTCATGCACTTTATAATGATGTTAAAAGGTGCATATCATAACGACGAGGTATTGCCATATATAGCACAAGGAAAATATTCTCCATGGTTAAGCAGTGAAAATGAGTCAATACAACGTTGGGTATGGAAACTCTACAGCAGTTTCAATTCAAGATACCAAGATCCAAACTACAAATGCAGGGATGGAATAATGCGTTCACTTGTAGAAATGAAAAAATCTGAAAACATAACACATGATGGATATGACCAAATAATGAATGATGTAATAATGACATATGATGAGTCATCATACAAGTACAACATAAGTTATGAAGAAGCATTCCCTGAAGTATATCTTAAGGAAAAAGCAAACCGTCTTGGTTATGAAAACACAATAATCACAACAGATGATTATGGTGAAAAAGTACTCAAAGGATTTGCAGAAGTAATCGACGGACAGACACCTGTTGAAATAGATGGAAAATATTATACTGCATATGCAAATGAACCACACAGGTGCAAGGCAGTTATTTCTGAAACAGGAATGCCTATAATAATAGACCCTGAAAGCAACAGAGAAATTGTCAAGAAGGATGGAAAGTTAATGTTCATCCAGGAAATAGAGTGATGGATCAAGGTGAAAAAAGATTCAGAAACTTTGTATTGATGATTGGAGACGAAGTTATCCATGAGATGCAAGATGATTTGTTTAAAACAGATTCAGATCTAAAAGATAGTCTTAAAGATCCAACAGTTATAAGCCTTATAAAAATAGCAGTTGTCAAGACAATGGTTAATCTTCAAACAAAGCGAGCATATACAACAACGTTCATGACAAATCTAGTCGGTAACCAAACAAAGGAAGATCTGAAATGACAGGCATTCATTCCAAAGAAAGAATATTGAACGACATAATATACTTGTGTCAGAGAGCAAAGGAACCTCGATTCAAAAAACTATATAATATGAAACAACTGGAACAACTATACATATACACACAGCTAATGGTAAGAACCAAAAAAATGGTAGGTCTATGACTGAGTTAAAAGAAAGATGTTCAGTATACAAATGTAAAAACAAAACAGTTGGCGGAAACAGTTACAAGGATGCTTTATGTAAAAGTTGTTATGCAAATAAGAGCAAAATATTATACCTTACATGTAAAGTATGTAAAAAATCAATACTTATTGAACGTATGGAAGGAGGTCCGCGAAAGGTATGCAGTGAGGATTGTGCAAAAATAAGAAGGTCTGTAAGAAGTAAAAAGTTTTACTTGGACAACAAGCCACCAAAAAAAATATGCAAATACTGGAAATGTGAAAGAGAAATTCGCAGACAGGGAAAGAAGGTTGCTGCCAGAAAGTTCTGTACTGAACTATGTTACAAACGTAACAAGTACTGGCAACAAAAGTACAAAAGATCATTTGATAAACAGCTCAGTTTAATAAAAGGAATGTTATTAGCGATGAGATTAAAATGAATGGTAAAGAATTTGTAAACAAGGTATTTGAAGAGGTATGGGAATATGGTGCCAAGCCAAAACATTACATAAAGAATATATTTGTACCAAAAAGATACACTTATGAGGAAACACTTGACATGATAAAGCAATGGAAACTGGACAATAAAAGATCTCCACGTATCAGTACAATGACAAACGTTAACACAAACGGTGATATTGTGGACAAACTTTTAAATCAAACAAATTATGAGAACGGGTGGAAAGGTATTGATGATAAAATGGATTATAACAAGGCACAAGACGAGTTGGATTATGAGGACTGTTAAATGAAACTAACCAAAGACAGATTCACCAACTGGGAAGATATAGATGAGGATTATGACATTCTATTAGATGATGAATTAATCATTCGTGTAGAACCAAACGAAAGGAGTAGGGATATAGCAAATTATATATTAGAGTGTCAAGAAAAAGCAGAGAAATGGGATATGGTTAACACTGATATTTCACAAGATGATGTAGATATGCCAAAAGGAGATGAATCATGAAACTAACAGGCACACCAAGAAAACACCCATATTGTTTAATCTGTAAAGAGATATACATGGATTTCTGTATGCTACATGGTCACATTAAAGGTAGTTTTGAGATGAGAGATGTTTAAGCACCTAAAAGATAATTGTATGGGAGGATAAATTAAATATGAAAAAGAAAAGAATAAAATTAAAGAAAGGGACAATATTCCAAATGATCAAAATCTACAAGGACTTTGAGTCAATCAAGCAGGCACTGCCTTATATTGTAAGTCTTTCCAGTCCGTCAAAGATGGAGACATACGGATACAGTACGTCTGCACTTGACTGCAAGCAGGGTGGCATACTGCACAAAATAAAAGATACAGTATGTGCAAAATGTTATGCAAGAAAGGGAAGATACATTTTTAAATCATGTCAGAAATGTTTGAACGCTAGAATGGACAAAATAAAGAACGAGCCATACTGGGTTGACGCAATGATATACATTCTCAAACATAAGAGAATTAAAAAAGAACTTCTTACACTTTTCAGATGGCACGACTCAGGAGACCTGCAGTCAATGGAACACTTTAAAAAGATAATCGAGATTGCAAGGGAGACACCCGACATAACACACTGGCTTCCTACGAAGGAGTTAAAGCTTATGAGAGAGTTTGTAAAGACAAAGGAAAAACTTCCTGACAACCTTACAGTAAGAATATCCGCATTCAAAGTAAATGGAAAACCTATAAAGGTAAAAGGCATGACCACAAGCGTTGTCATAACAAAGGACAGGATGGGAAAGATGCCAGGGTTTGACTGTCCCGTATATTCCGATCCGAATCACGGAAACAAGTGCGGTGATTGTACTGCATGCTATGACGGGCTTATAACTAACATAAACTACTTGCAACATTAAGATGAACCAGTTAACAAAAGATATTGAATTACAATGTTGTGAATGCAATGCATATGATAATGGATAAAAAACAATTAGTTACTTGTGGTTGTTGCAATGAAACTGAAACTATTGAGTATTGGTTAAAGAATGATTATGACCCTAATCAATGGGGTTGTGCAGAAGATTTCATAGAATGGATAAAATCAAAATGACAATGAAAACATTATTAACACTGTTACTTGTAACAGCATTAGTGGGTGTGCAAAGTGTGGACGGCTATACACAGGTCATATCTGGCTACTCTGATTATGAAAGGTATATGAACCATGACATGATGCAGACACATATAGAAATAGAGAACACTATGGAACAGCCAGTACTTGTTACAATGTATATCGAGGGAATCGACTCAACACCAATCGGTGTCATGATGTACAAGACTACGTTAGTAAATGGCACTGTACCAATAAGCTTTGGATTTACAATACCAGAAAACGAGACACCGACAAAAACATATGTAAACATATTTACAGATTACATACATAACGGAGGCGTTCCAATAGCAACAGAGTTTGTTATGGAGGGATTATATTGACAATGAAAATAGATTACAAAATTAAATGTCCATGTGATGATGGAGAATCAGAAAAATGTATTTGTCAACATAGATTTAATGAAAACTTTGATAATTATTATCCACCACTTAAACCTGAATGGGTTCTGGCATACAGGGCTCGCTACAACAGATGGCTGAAGGAACCCAACAGACTTGTAGTATGGGACGTCAGAAACAATGTGGAAAAGCAGATGTCAGAGTTTGAATTGGAGAACTGCAAGATAAAGATAAAGTACGAGAACTCTATCAAACAGGAAAAGCAGTGCGGAGCAAAGATGATAATAGAAATTTATGTGAGGAAAGACAATGAATAAAGTTATCCTAAGAGAACAGGATAATCAACTTTTGATAGATCATGCAAATAGTCAAAAGTTTGAAGTATGTGCAATGCTGTTTGGAAAAGGTAACAGAGTAAAATTTGTATATCATACAGACAACACTGATGAGTCGCCAGTACACTTTACAATTTCAAGTGAGCAACTAATGGAAGGATATAAACTTGCTGCAAATTTAGACTTGGATGTAATAGGAATATTTCATTCACATCCTAACAACAAAGCATATCCGTCAGTAACCGACGAAAGGTTTATGAAAACAAATCCAGGAGTATGGATAATTTATTCAGGTACTGAAAAGAATATGAAAGCATTTGTATTGGATAATACATATATTATTTATACAAAAGAAATTGAAATAACTATTAAAAATTAATATTTTTTTTTCATTACAACTTATGATTAATATGGAAGACATGAGAAATATGCCAGCAATTCCAGATCTGTTCTACAGATCAGAATGGAAAGGCTGGAATGATTTTCTGAACACACAATATCCTTATGATTGGGAAAAGATAGAAATTATCAAATTCAATTATAATGGTAAAGGTGATGCTATAGCATTGTGTGATGACAGACTTACATACATACACCAGGTAGATCTAGATCTGATGCTGTTTGGTGATCAGTATGGAAGCATACACTTTGATGTGTTGACTTCAGGTATTGGAACTGGTTTTATATTAAAACAGTCAAGACAGTCTAAAGAGTCAATCATGGTATCAGATATACCTAAGACAAAGACAAAACCAAAACCAAAACCAAAACCAAAAAGAAAGAGTTCAAAAAATGTTCAGAAAACAAAAAACAAAAAATAAAAGGTCCCATAACCTCAAGGTAAATAAACCTGTAACAAGGTCAAGACTTGACAAAGTTATAGATATCCTATCTGCAGCGGCAGAGAAAGACAATCGACCTAAAACCAAAAAAACAGTGAAGCGTAAAAAAATGAAAAACAAATCAAACTGGAATCCACAAATAAGTTGGTAGCCATGTTTAGATTGTTTGGATTGCTTATTTGCGCTTCACTTGCTTTTATTTTTCCAATGTTTGCATATACATATCATCCTGGAATTGTCTCGGATGCAATTATAAGTACAACTGTTGGTACAATAATAATATCAATAGTATTAAAATGACAGTTAATCAGTATACGGTTGACATGGTTAATGACAATTTAACCAGGGGCATACAAAGAAAACGTAATTGTTCTCGAAGGTCTCAAGCAGATGAAGATGGCGATCTCTTGCTGAAGCTCCAAATTAGTTAACTTTATATATTAGATAATATTACAATTAAAAATGGTACAAGGAATGGATAGAAATCAAGCAGAAAAAATATGTGGAAGATGCAATGGTAGTCTTGTAACAACAGATCATGAAAGAGTGTGCGGATCATGCGGAGTTGTATGGGCAGAAAGATTTGCAGACGATACATGGGATTATGATATAAACAATTCAGGTCATGGAAGAACTGGACCTCCGGAAAACAGAATGATGGGGTCAAGTACAATGATTGCTGGAACCAACAAAGATGCGTCAGGCCAGTGGATAAAGGGTGATGCAAAGGACATGGTAAAAAGAATAAGTGTATGGGATAAACGCAACAAGTCAAACGGACGTAAGACCTTGAATATTGCAAATTCAGAAATTACAAGACTTTGTCAAGTTTTAGGAATTGTAGAAAATGTAAAACAACGTGGTGCAGAAATATTTAGAGAGTGTGAAAAATACAAAATGATGAGAGGCAGAACAACCACAGTGTTCTCAGCAGCATGTCTTTATGCAGCCTGTAGAGAACTTGGCGTAAGCAAAACACTTACAGACTTTACAAAGGTTTGTTATGCAAGGCGAAGTGACATCAGCGCATATTATAGACTAATAATAAAAACATTAAATCTTACTGTAAACATTATGTCACCAGTTGACTATATATCAAGAATAGGATCAAATACAATACCACCTATAAGTGTAAGCATACAACAAAAGGCAATAAAATTATTAAAGGAATTAAATGGTAAGGAAGGAAAAGACCCTGTAGGCCTTGCATCAGCAGCACTATATTATTGCTGTTGTCTAAAAGGATTTGATTATACACAAAGAACAATAGCAATTGCAGCAGGCATAACAGAAGTAACTATAAGAAATAGAATGAAAGACATGTTGAAACAGTTAAAAGAAAAAGATGAATCAGAGTTTAAAACAAAATAAAGATATGAAAGATAAAACAAAAGAACAGATAGAAAATGAAGAACTTATAAAAGCAATAAACAAGCTAAGAAAGGAAGATCTCATAGTAGATGTTGCTGGACAGTATGGCATTCAGACAATGCTTACGGCAAAAGGATTTGAGCAACATAAGATACTAAGTCTTTTTATTCAAGCCAGCGGAACTGACACTTCACCAGAGGATACAAAGCCAAAGAAATCTGGACAGGAAAAAATGGATTCAGCAATCAAGACAATGGTAACAATCGGTGCAGGTATATCACAAATGATGCAGGGACTTGGAGGTCTTGCAGGTGATCCTGTCAAGATGGATATGTCACAGGCAGGAATTGACTTTGGACAGAACAAGCCAAAGAAAAAACAAACATATAAAAAGGGGAAGACAAGGAGAAAAAAACAATGAAAGGCCTATGTCAAAAATGTTTTTCCAGTAATGTTGAACAGATATTATGTAAAGGAATCCCAAAATGTTTTGCTTGTTATAATCAAGAAAAATGTGAGGACGAAACATGAATTTAAAAAAGGTAAAAAAATACATTCCTGCAAGCAACATAAAAAATGGTGTTGATTTAACTGCAGCATTTGATGCAGTAAAGGCAAAGTTCATAACAAGAACTGGATCTATGACAGAATTAGGATACAAGATGTACCTGTCACTGCTTGCAATGACAGGAAAAAATTCAGTATACAATGCCCCGACGAGAAAGACATATGTATGGGTGTTTACAATAGACGAATTAAAAGAGTTTGAAGTTGTAACATACAACGAAGTAAAGTATGAATATAATTTAACAGACAAAGGTGAAAGGTTAATATATATATTATCCAAGGCACTTACTAACAAAGGAATACCAAAAATTTGATATGGATCGAACTAGGTACTTTTATCACAAGCATTGGCATCCTGTTAGTAAACATTATATTCTATGCAAAGAAGTGGAAGATAAATACTGGAAAGGAGTAAATTAAAATAATGAAAGAATCAAAAACAAAAAAATCAAATGGTTATAAAGAGGTAATCACGTATGGTAACTTTCCATATAAACTTCCAATAACAGATTCACGCGGCATAACTAAGGAAGTCGAGTTTGTAGCAACATTAGTAGAGTCAGTACCAGATCACAAGGAATGCAGTATATGTAAAAAGTTTCTTGCAAAAGCTGAAATATTGATGGCACCAAATATAGTTAACTGTAAACATGAAAAATTTACAGAAACTAAAATCAATGAAAGAACCATTAATTATGACTGTGAAGAATGTGGAGGCACATGGCCTGCAAAACCAGACCAGCCATATTGGACACCTATTGATGAACAAGAAAAAATATGCTTTGAATGCTATGGAGATATGCTTGTACTAGAAAACCAAAATCTGGAAGTATCCTGGTATGGAGTATTTACACTATGATCACGGAAATCACAACAGCATTATTCTTTGCTTTGGCAGCCATAGGAGGCATCATGGCCATCAAATGGAAAACCAAAAATGCAAAACCAAGAATGAGTGAGGAAGAACTAGACAAATTCTACAAACGTCACGACATCGAAAGAGAGTGACTAATTTTTTCTAAAATGAAATATTTAAATAGTAAAAGATATGACGATTGATATGGAAAGGGCAGAATGGGACTGGCTGACTGACGGAGGAGAGGACGAGGAACAATGATATGTGCAGCATGTCAGAACGGAGTACTCGAACAGAAATACCCGTCCAGTATATCATGTAATGCGTGCGGTAGCAGATGGTTAAACCAGTCATTGGGCAGTAACAACACTGGCAGAAAAAGTTACTACGCAGCCAAGTATAAGGAAGGTCGTAAATTCTGACATCACGGTTTAAAGAGTCAGAGGAGAATAATAAAGATTGAATTGTGGCTTATGTGGATCTGAAGAAACGCATGAAATTGTACATTGTATTAAATGCAACAAGAAAATGAATCCATGTGATGAAATGCCTAACCCTATAGAGTATGGTAAAGACGATTGGATATGTGAGGAATGTTTTCATGGCTTGGAAGTGTCAGGAGATAGAGATTGACCTTTTGGTTCAAAGAACCTGAGGAAGACCTTTCGTCAAAGAAACCAGAAACCCCTTCCCCTACAACCCCATCCCCGAAAGGGGAGATCCCCTGCGAAAACTGCGGAAAAATTACAAGCAAACATTCAGAGGAGGAACTGAAAGAATGCACGACGCAATCTATAAATAAGAGTATGAGAGAAAAATATTCGGTTTAAGATAATGAATTTTGAAACATATGAGAAACTGGCAGACGAGACAGACTTGGCCCATCCATTGAACTACTATTTCCTTGGACTGGTCGAGGAGTCTGGCGAGGTTGCCGGGCTGCGCAAAAGGTTCCTTAGGGACGAGGGAAACATAGACGGAGAAAAGCTTGCAAAAGAGCTTGGCGACGTTCTATGGTATGTTGCCATGATAGGCAAGAGATACAACATCTCGATGGACGACGTTGCAGTAGCCAACATACAGAAACTGGCCGACCGTAAAGCTCGGGGAGTCATAACAGGTGCCGGTGATGATCGTTGATAATTGAGGGTGTGAAGTTTGTCAACTCGCAGGAAAAATGCATCGTCTGTCTAAGTGGCGGCGATGAAATGGTGAAGCATCATGTCAGGTACTATCCGGAGGCAATAGCCTGGGTACATCCAAAATGCCACCAAAAAATACACGATCCGGACAACCCGATGGACACGTTTATTCAGTACGAGTTTTCCGATAGGGAAAGGTTCGAGTCTGAAAAAAACGTCCTGGACGATGACTAGGCTTGAGTGAGTTTTTTCACGACATCTTTGTACTTCTTGCAATCGTTGTGCCGTATGCATTTTTTACCATAACCATAGGTCTGCTGCTGTATAAAATAGAAAAGCTTGAGCCAAGTGTCAACACAGAAGACGACATGTACGAGTACCACACGGAGTTTGGTCACGGCTATTGATGGACTATAACACGCAGAAGAACAACGTCTGGTACAGGCTTTGCAAGAAGACCGTACATCATCTGGTAGAGCACATGGAGTCGCACTACAAATGACATGGACATGCCACACTGTGTGCAAGAATTTCAAGAATGCAAAGAGACAAAGGTATGAGACGGGAAGACACCTGTACTGCGCAATATGTTCAAAGATGTTTTTAAGGTGTGACAACCCTGGACCAAGATGCATATGCTGTAATAATAAAATGAGATATAAATCAAAAACGAGGAAAAAAATTGAGATGTAGAAAATGCCCAACCACAACCAAGAGCCCACATTACATGTGCTGGTCAGAATGGCAATTATGTGTAAAGTGTGCAGTAAAGGAACATCCTGAAAAATATGACCCAAGACAGATAGGTGCACATTCATCATGAGATGTAAAAAATGTCTCAAGACAATGAGTACCAATTCAATGGGAAAACGAAAGTGCTGGAGGGAATGGCAGTTATGTGGCATGTGCGGTGTACAGGAACATCCTGATGAATACTGCACCAGGACCCGGGGTATTGTTGCAGGGAAAGGATATTTTTATGGACCAAAACGTTAACTTTATATATCGAGGATTTGACAACAAGACATGAACAGAAACACTTATCAGATAACTGAAGACATTCTTGACAACATAATGCTAAGCGGACCTGCCGGAATATCCATAACACCTCTTATCAGGCACTCCAACATAAGTCACGGAAGGATAGGCAGGCTTATAGACAAGCTTACACAGAACAGCCTGATCAACGAGATAGTCGTACACGATAAAAAGACGTTTGTCATAACGGAAAGGGGTAAGATGTTCCTTGCCGAATACAAAAAGTTCAACATCATAGCCGAATCATTTGGCCTTGAATTATAGACTTATATATGAGGAGATTGTTTATATAGCATGGTAAAGGTAAAGATAAGAACAGGCAGGGGTACCGGCACTATAGAAGTCGAGCTTGACGACCTGAAGTTCTCCGGTGAGGAGTTTAAAAAGATTCAAAAACTGAGAAAGGAGCAGGCAGGAAACGTAAGTGTATCGACAGGTAGGGGAACCGGAAAGAGAAAACTGAAGGATATCCCTGACTCAATAAGAGAGGATACTCCAGGAAGTACTTTAAACAAAGGAACCAAACGAAAATAACAAAACATCATACTTATATATAAGGTATTCATTACTTTTTTTATGGATATTTATATTCTGGCTAAGCAGCAAAACTATGCTTTTAAAAACGGGGTAAGATATGGGCTGGCTTAGAACAGGGCGCGTATACAAACTGACAAAAGAAAATTTGGCCAAGGTGCCAAATGGTCCTGGAAATTACACTCTATACAACAAAGATAAAAAGCCTGTTTATGTCGGTACAACAAAAGGTAATGTTGGCGCGAAATGGGGAAAGGAAGAACATCAAAGATATCGTTATGGCTTAAGACATAGACTCGGTTCATACCAGCAAAAGGATGATTATAAGGAACACCCTACAAAAAAACCACTCAATGCAAAGTACTTCAAATACAAGGGGATACAAAATGACAACACAAGGAGGGCCCAGGAAAAGAAGGACAAGCAAGGTATGTATCACAACCATGGGTGATGTTTAATGGAAATAACAAAGTCACAGTTCAAAAGTTTTAAAGGCATTAACGAGTTAGTTATAACACACTCGCCACATATAAGATCAATTGACATTGCCCAGCATATCATAGACATTCAAAACGAAGTTGTTATGTTGAAGAACATTATAGAAGACTTGAGACAGAGGGAAAAAAAGAAAGAGGATATCATTGACAATACCGGATGAGATAAAGGCACTCAAACTAGAGCTTGCCGAAAGGTATTATGAAGGTGTTTGTTTTGTATGCAAGAAAGACAGGGGTATGGTTCGTGGTAGAAAAGCCAAACAGGAGGGTGGCAATATGACGTTTCATCATAAGCGATACATAGCAAACGACGTGGTACATTCCAACTATCCCAAGAACTCAAGTGGCACGCTGCAATACTATAAGGACCTGGCACCATTGATTCGCAAGAACCCGAGGCGCTTTATTTACCTATGTTCTCCACACCATCAGGCAGTAGAGCGTTTGCTAAGGTATGGCGAAAACACAATGAAAAGTTTATTAATATGTGTGAAACAGAGTAAGAAGTGAATGGAATACAGTGTGACGAATGTGGAGCAGGCTACAGACCTGGAATGCTTGCAGACTGTCCAAAGTGTAAGTTAGAGTTTTGTGATACGTGCGTAAGGGAGCATAGCTGTAAGAATTGAAAATACCAATAAGCGAGGATTGCAGAAGATGCAAACAGAAGGCTGCGTTATGGAATCTGTTTATAGAGGACAACAGTGGCTAGGTCCATATGCAAGAAAAAGAACTGTGACAGGCCAGTCGCAAGGTTTGGTCTTTGCGGAAAACATGACTATGTAAAAAACAAGGATTATCATAATACAAGATCAAGGGCAAATTATCCAAAGTATAAAAAAAAGGCTATTGCCAGAGCCAATGAAAGATACAAGGAAAATAGGGAAGACATACTAAAGGTACAAAAGGAAAAGCGTGAAGCAGACCCAAAGGCAGCACGTAAGAAAGGCAATGCATACTACCAGGCAAACAAGGTACATCTTGCAACGGAAGAGAGAAAAAGATACTGGAAAAACAGGGAAAAGAAATGCAATGCTGGTGCAGTATATTATCAGAAAAACAAGAAAAAAATAATCAAGCGTATTAAAAAATACAATAAAAATAATCCAGAAGTAAAACGAAGGGCATGGGAAAAAAGATATGCAAAGGAGTCATATGCGTTTGAGGTAACTTCTGACGCTTACCGATACATGATTATGGCATGGAAGGGTGTCATAATGAAACGTGACAACAAGTGCTGTGTATACTGCGGTGCAAAGGGAAAGAGGGCAAAGTTGGAATGTCATCACATCATATACAAAAAGACACAGATAAAGCTTGCCTTAATAGAAAACAACGGATGCATACTTTGCAGAAGATGTCACAAGGAGTTGCATGTGTTAAACCCGATCAAGTTTGGACAAAGAAGAAATAATGAATCCTAGATGTCCGAGATGTGATCATGAAATGGTTGACGTGCAGGTATGCCATATGATATGCCCGAATTGTGGGGCCCACTTGGACTGTTCAGACAAGGGAAATTTTTGGTAGACTCTAGTCAACAGTATGCATACTATCCATACCGTTATGATAAAAGTTTTTGTCTTTTGACAAATGCCTGAACGCCTAGTTTCTGCCTTACCTTCTTACATGTCTCACAGTATTTTCTGCGTTTCGTTCTGGAGCCAAGGTCTATAGGTCTGCCACAGGAAACACAAGATGCTAATGCCCACAAACTAATCAAGTACTCCAAGCAGTATGAATATGCCTACAATATGTGCAGTTAATACGACACCCAATATCAGAACAGGAATATTCCTTAACATATAAAACTAAACAATTAATGTCTATATAAAGTTTACCCTAGGTGTTTGTCAAGGGCACCTTCTTGTGAAACCTCTGGTTTTATCTTAAAGTCACACCAGTACTTTGATACACTTGACGTGTCCTTGTCTCTTACGGTAACTTCCTCATAGTAGTTTCTGAACTCTGTGCCAAATGCTCCGATTCTTAGCGGAACCATTTCATGACCTCTTGCGAACTGCACATAATCCTCGTATACCTCACGCTTTGTACAGATTGAACCGCCTGCATCCTCAAGTCTTTCCTGGATGTACATGAGTATCGGATCTGCCAGTTCGTTCCAAGTATCACGGATCTCGTTGATTGTCTTTGTGAATTTAAAGTCGCCTCTTTGGTCCATGTTTTTTGCAAGTTGTACCAAGACTTTGAATACTTT
>Ga0209263_1000095_pt1 | contig 66140 bp, 74 predicted proteins | sample SaaInlV_DNA_100m_FD_184684 | JGI IMG/M metagenome (GOLD analysis project Ga0209263, IMG submission 184684) | Marine microbial communities from expanding oxygen minimum zones in the Saanich Inlet - SI075_LV_DNA_100m (SPAdes) (version 2) | ecosystem: Environmental > Aquatic > Marine > Unclassified... | reverse complement strand
TGGTTCTGGTTCTGGTTCTGGTTCTGGTTCTGGTTCTGGTTCTGGTTCTGGTTCTGGTTCTGGTTCTGGTTCTGGTTCTGGTTCTGGTTCTGGTTCTGGTTCTGGTTTAGACTTTTTAATTTCAGATAATGATAGAACATCAATATCAGTAGATTCAAAAACATTTTCAAGAAAAGTTTGCTTGCTAAATTTTACAATATCATCATATTCTTGACCCACACCAACATAGATAATTGGAGATGATGTTACATTTACAATAGATAATGCTGCACCTCCTCTAGCGTCTGCATCACTTTTAGTTAAAATTGAACATTCAAAATTTACTTGTTTATGAAATTCACGTGCTTGATTTACAGTATCATTTCCTGCTAAAGAATCACCTACAAATATTTTCATATCAGGTTTTACAACTTTTGTAATCTTTGCAATTTGTTCCATCAAATTAGAACTAGTTTGCATTCGTCCTGCAGTATCAACTAATACACAATCAACTTTGTGAGATTTAGCATACAAAACAGCATCTTTTGCAACAGCAGCAGGATCTGAACCATAATTTTGTGCAATAATTTTGAGATTAAGTCTATTCGTGTGTTCACGAAGTTGTTCAATAGCACCTGCACGATAGGTATCAGCAGCTGCAATGACTACAGATAATTTCTCATTTTTTAATATATTTGCAACTTTAGCTAGCGATGTTGTTTTTCCGGTACCATTTATTCCAACAAATACAACAATGAAGGGTTCATTTGATGATTTTTTTTCATTAATCCTAGCCACCAGATCAACATGACCTGCATTATCAAAAGTTTCACTAATAAATTCAATTAGACTTTGTTTGACAAAATTTTGTATGTTTTTCTTTTCAACTCTAGAACCGATTATTTTTTCTTTTAAACTATCTTTAATCGAATCAATAACTTCAGTAGCCACATCAGATTCAAGCAAATTTATCTCTAATTCAAACAGAACATCTTCGATATCTTTTTCGTTAAGATCTTTTTCACTAAATCCGGTAGATGCGTTAGAAAATGCTTTTTTTAGATTATCAAACATATTATCATGATTAAGATTTTGGTTGTTGCATAATTTGTTGCATCTGTTGTTTTCCTTGTTCTAGATTTGCTGCAATTTGTTGTCTTTGCGCGTTTGTTTCTTGCAATGCAACTTCTAATTCTTTAATTTTCGATTCCAAATAACTAAGTGCTGAATCATGATCCTTTTCTATTGCAACTCCAGATCCAACATTAACTACAATTTTTTCATTTGGAATAGTTTTAGTTTTGATAAAAGTGCCCATTCCAACTGGAACTAAACTTTCAGAATCAGGATTTGCTTTAATTTCTTGAATTGATTTTATTGCAGAATCAGCATCACGCATTATATTTTTTATAGAATTTTCTTTTTGTGACATTTCTGCATACATATTTTCAAGCATTTGCATTTGTTGTAACATTTGTTGGGCTTGCTCTTCGCTCATGATTTTGTAGTGTATATACTGTATAAAAATTAGAGTTTTTGAAATAAAAGAAAAAAGAAAAGAGTATTACTTTGCTTTTGAGAATCGATCGTTTACTTCATCCCAATTGATGACATTCCACCAAGCAGCTATGTAATCAGGTCTTTTGTTTTGATACTTGAGATAGTATGCATGTTCCCAAACATCTAATCCCAATAGAGGAACTAAACCCTCAGTTCGTGGACTAGTTTGGTTTGACATTGCCTTGTATTCGACTTTACCAGAGTTTGGATTGTATACAAGCCAACCCCATCCGCTTCCTTGAATTGGAGCTGTTTTGCTAGAGAATAATTCTTTAAACTCTGCAAAAGATCCAAAGGAATCATTGATGGCATCAGAGATTGCGCCAGTTGGTTCACCACCACCATTTTGTTTCATACTGTTCCAAAACAGTTTATGGTTATCGTATCCCCCACCATTAAAGTTAATGGCACCCTTAACATCGTCAGGGACTTGTTTGATGTTTGACAAAATTTCTTCAATGTCCTTACCTTGTAGTTCAGGACTAAGTTTTTCTAATGCACCATTCATACCATCAGTGTATTTTTGATGATGTTTTGAATGATGAATTTCCATTGTTTGTGCATCAATGTGAGGCTCTAGTGCATCATATGCATAAGGCATCTCAGGAAGTGTATATTTTCCCATATTGATGGATAAAATGGAAGTAATTTATTGTTTTTCTAAAGGAATTATTACCAATTAGAAAATATATCAAATATGAGAAATTTTTTGCTTTTCACATTATTGTTAGGAGGGTTATTTTCATTTATAATTACAAATTTTGTTACTTTGGATGAAAATTATGAATTATTGTTAGATAATAGTGGACCATACATTGGTGCGGAATTTCCAAAACAATTAGGTTTTACAGGCAAAGGTGTAAAGATTGGTGTAATTGATACTGGAATTAATTTAAATCATCCAGATTTTTTTAATCAGGATCAAACATCTAGATTTTTGAAAGGATATGATTTTGTTGATAATGATACAGTTCCCCAGGATACAAACGGACATGGAACACAGGTGACAGGAATTATTGCAGCTGATGGTCAACTGAAAGGTATTGCACCGATGACAGAAATTTTTTCATATAGAGTGTCATCAGATGGAGAATCAGTTCCATCGAATTTAATTATCAAAGCTATCAATCAGGCAATAGAAGATAAAGTTGATATCATAAACATCAGTCTTGGAGTAAACATGACTCATAACAAAATTGACGAAGCGGTGAATAATGCAATAAATCAAGGTATAGTGGTAGTAGCTGCTGCAGGAAATAGTGGACCAGAAAAAAGTACCATTGGCAGTCCAGCAAGAAATCCTAACGCAGTCACAGTAGGAGCAACCTATAACAATCAAGATTCAAGCATGGTTTCAACATTAGTGGTTGGAGAAACACAATTCCAAGTATTACCAATGCTAGGAACAGATATAATTTCAGATCCTATATCAGCCGATATTATATTTGGTAAATACAGTAGAGATAATGATTTTGACGATATAGATGTTAGAGGCAAAATAGTTTTGGCAGAAAGAGGAGGAGAATTAAATGAGATTGTTTTTTTCTCTGATAAAGAAATTTTTGCATCAAAGAACGGTGCAAAAGGATTAATCGTTTACAACAATCAACCAGGAATATTTTTTGGAGAGTTAATTCATGAATACGTTAGTGCCGATTACTATCCATCAATTCCCACAGTTTCAATGACAAGAGAAGAAGGATTAGAATTAAAGAAAATTCTTGAGACTGAAACATCAGGTACACTTAACATATTTAATCATCCAGATTTTATTGCAACATTTAGTTCAAGAGGTCCAGTTTCTCCATTTTATCAAAAACCAGATTTAGTTGCACCTGGAGTTTTTGTAAATACAACTTCACTGAAAAATTTCTATAATATTACAAGTGGAACAAGTTATGCCGCACCACATGTTTCAGGGGCAATTGCATTGTTATTAGAAAAAAATCCAGATTTAACACCTCAAGAGATTAAATCCATACTAGTCACAACTTCAAATATAATTACAGATCAATACAACAAAGAGTTTGAATTTAACGCTGGAGGAGCAGGAAGAATAGATTTGAAAAAAGCATTTAATTCAAAATTAATTTTTGAGCCACCAAAATTAATTTTTAATCTATCTGAGCATAAAATTTCTGAAGAACAGGAGATTAAGATTAATTCACTGAACGGAATTGTTAATATTCAAAAAGTAAAATTTTCAGATGTAGAGGGTATCAAATTTGATTATGAAATTAAAAATTCGACATTATACATAACTGCAAAATTAATTGAAAATGAATCAGATATTTTTGAGACCAGAGCGTTAATTACAGATGATGATGATGTGGTTTATCAAATTCCAATAATTGTTAGAGTTAATGAAGCTACAATAGTTATTATAGAAACCGAAAATGAAATATCTTTTCAGATAAAACAACCATTAGATTGGGAATATGCAAAGATTACAATTACTAATAGCGAAACATTTGAAGAACGTAACATTTCCATAACACCAAAGAAGATTGAGAGTTTAAAATTATATGATGCAGGAAGGTATTGGATTGAAGCAAATGTAAAGAGTAATGAAAATACATTTGATGTTTATGAAGTTTATGACATCAAAGAAGATTTGAGCGAACAAAAACCAATTGTTGAAAATTCAGAACTACCAGAAAGAGCATTAATAATTTTAGGTATAATTTTCAGTATTGTGATAGTCGTGGGATTAAAATTTAGAAAGAATTATTGAATTTGAGGTCCAGCATTTCTTATTTCAGTAGAAACATCTTTGAATTTTGTGAAGTTTTCACCAAACATTTGTGCTAATTTCTTTGCAGACATATCATAGGAATCCTTGTCAATCCATGTATTTTTTGGATCTAATACATCAGAAGGTACTCCAGGACATTCAGTAGGAACATCAAGATTGAAGGTATCATCATGTCTGAATTTTATTAAATCAAATTTTCCGGTTAAAGCGGCAGTTACCATTGCACGACTATATTTTATGCTAATTCTTTTTCCGACACCGTATGGACCTCCAGACCAACCAGTGTTTATTAGATAAACAACAGTATTGTGTTCAAGAATTTTTGTTCCTAACATTTTTGCATATACAGATGCAGAACGAGGCATAAATGGAGAACCAAAACATGCAGAAAATGTTGCTTTTGGTTCTTTGATTCCACGTTCAGTGCCAGCAAGTTTACTTGTGTAACCTGACATGAAATGAAACATTGCACTTTCTTTTGTTAATTTTGATACAGGTGGCAATACGCCCAATGCATCAGCGGTTAAAAATATTATAACTTTAGGATGACCTCCTACACTTGGAATTACAGCTCCTGGGATGTAATCTAGAGGATATGCTGCTCGAGTGTTTTCAGTTAGACTACCATCATCAAAGTCTGGCTTCAAAGTGTCTTTGTTTACTACAACATTTTCAAGAACTGCTCCAGATTTTATGGCATTCCAAATTTGCGGTTCTGCTTCTTCATTGAGATTAATACATTTTGCATAACAACCACCTTCAAAATTAAAAACTCCACTTTGAGACCAACCATGCTCATCATCACCAATCAACATACGTTCAGGATCTGCAGATAGACTTGTTTTTCCAGTACCAGATAAACCAAAAAATAATGCAGTATCACCGTCTTTACCAATATTTGCAGAACAATGCATTGGGAAAACATCTTTTTTTGGCATTAAATAATTCATTACAGCAAACATAGATTTTTTCATCTCTCCAGCATAATTTGTTCCGCCAATCAATACAATTCGTTTTGAGAGATTAATTAAAATGAAAATATTTGTTCGAGTTCCGTCAATTTCAGGAATTGTTTCAAAATCATTTAAACATAAAATTGTAAAATCTGGGTCATGAGTATCTAATTCTTCATTTGATGGTCTAACAAACAATTGTCTACAAAACAGATTTTGCCATGCATGGTCGTTAATTACACGAATTGCCAACCTATTTTCTTTATCAGCACCTACAAATCCATCAAATACAAAAAGATCTTTACCTTCTGCATGTTTTTTCATTTTTTCAAAAACAGAATTAAATTTTTCAGTTGGAAATTGTCTGTTGACATCACCCCAATCAATTGTTTCATGAGTTTCATCATCATAAATTATGTAACGATCTTGTGGGGAACGGCCAGTATATTTTCCGGTTTTTACAGATAACGAACCTGTAGAAGTTAACATTCCTTCATTTGTTTCAATTGATTGTTCAACAAGTTTTTCGACAGTTAAATTTCGATGAATTGAATGAGGATTTACTCCAAATGCTACTAGTTGATCATGTACTTTTGAACTAGTGTTAGACATATCAGAAATCCCTCTCAATACTATGTGTCATAGTCAAGGACTTTTGGGAAAAATTGAATATTATTATCTCTTTCTCAGATCCAATAATTTGAAACTTAGATACGTATTTATGTTAAATTTCAAAGTTTAACTCTATGCCAATCAATAAAGAAAAACTTCAAGCAAGAGAAGAAAGAAGAGTTAGCAGACCGGAGTTTATTCGTCCAGAGAGCTGGAGATATACTAGATTGGAAACTGGTTGGAGAAAACCAAAAGGAATGGATAACCATCAAAGAAAACAGAAAAGTCGTGGTCGTCCAGGATTAGTTAAAGTTGGATATGGCACACCAAAGATTGCTTATGGATTACACCCATCAGGTTATACAGATAATTTAATACACAATACAGGTGATTTAGATAATCTCAATCCAAAAGAAGATGGAATCAGATTTGGACATAGTGTAGGAGCAAAAAAGAGAAGAGAAATTATGAAAATTGCAATAGAAAAAAAATTCAAAGTGTTTAATGCAAGAGTGAGTCAAAATGCCAGTTAATCTTAAATCAAAAAAGAGACTTGTCTCAAGAATTGTCGGCGTTGGTGTAAATCGTGTAAGATTTGATAATGATCATTTAGATGATATTGCAGACGCTATTACCAGAGATGACATTAGAAGTTTAATTACTGCAAATACAATTACAATCAAATCATTTACAGGTACATCTCATGGAAGAGCACAAGCAAAAAGAATTCAAAAAGCAAAAAGAGGTACAGGACAAGGTTCTAAGAAAGGAAGAAAAGGTGCACGAGTGGGTAAAAAAACAGTATATGTTAACAAGGTTCGTGCATTAAGATATCTTCTCAAAATATCAAAGGATCGTAAGGAAATCACAAACGAATCATTCAAAGCAATCTATAAGAAAATTGGTGGTAATACAATAAGAAATAAAGCACATCTAAGAACTGTCATTGCAGAAGAAATTACTACACAAAAATCTTAGAAACGATATAGATTTTTTTTAAAATCTAAAATTTTATGATTGTTAAGTTTTAATCCTTCTTCAGATAACATATGCATTTTTCTTTCAGAACCATATGCATAACCTCCAACAGTTCCATCAGATTTTACAACACGATGACATGGAACAATAACAGGGAATGGGTTTTTTTTCATTATTTGACCTACAATTCTTTGTCCATTTTTTAGATTGATTGCTTTTGCAAGATCACCATATGTTGTTACATGACCTGAAGGAACTTCCAATAATTTTCTATAAATTTTTTCTTCTATTTTCAAATTTTTATAACCTCTAAATTTGTGGTTGAGAGAAGATCAATTAGAGTTTGTTTATGTTTTCCTAGACTTTTCCAATCAAGTAAAGCCGCTTCCGCCCCATAATTTTGTGTAATCAAATGTTCAAAGAGATCAGGATTCAAAAACTCTAATGCGTGTTTTGGCATCACAGTTCCTAAGGCATATTTTCCAAAAAGTAATTCTTTTGTGAATTTTTCAGAATAATGAGTTCCGCCGAAGCAAATGGCAAATGGATGTGAATCAGATGTAGTCTCAAGTGTTTCTATTACCAACTGTGCTACCGATGAACAAAGAGTTTCATCATTCCATTGTAGTTCAGTTGTTCCAATTTCTACAAAGATTGACGGTTTCTTAAGATGAGTAGGTCCATGATGAGTAGCCTCTATGGTTATATCAAAATCTGAAAAAGATTCACGATGATTCCAGAGTTTTTGTAGGTATTTTTTCTGCAAATTAGGATATGGTATTGCCAATTCTTTTGAATTTCCACCAAATTTTGCTTCATTGAAATTTCCAGTACTATGACAAGTCAAAGCGAGAGTTCCAGATTCAGCTGCATGTTTTGATAAGAAAATAAATCCATCATAATCATATTTTTCATCCAACCAATCTGCAGAGATGGCAGGAGAGTCAATTTCAATTAAATCGAAGTTATTACCACGGTACACATCCCCCTCTTTCTCCATCTTTTGAGAGATAAATTTGGCCATATTATGACCTACAGCGTCATTTTTGAACGCAACCAGTAAATCCATGAATAAAAGATATATTGACACTTTATTATTTTTCATTATCATTTGAAACCAAAACTTATGCTCAAGAATATAGTTAATACTATAAAATTAACGAAGAAATCCGACAAGGAGGTTTACAAGCAACACCTCAGATTAGTCTTGTTTGGCTTTGCCACAGTAGGATTATTAGGATTCGGAATTCAATTCATCTTTGCGACAATTTCACCAGGAATGATATTCAAATAGAGAGATAAAATGTCAGAAATAACTAACTCTCATCTATTTGCACTCAGAACTACAGGAGGTCAAGAAAAGGTTGTTTTAAGACAACTTGAGGCAAAAATGAGAAGCGGCGAGTTAGAGGTTCAATCAGTTTTAATTGTTGAAAACCTAAAAGGATATGTCGTTATCGAAGCAAATGATCCACAAGTTATGTTTATGGCAACACAAGGATTACGACATGTGAAAGGACAATTAAGAGGGGAATTAGAATTTAGTGAAATTGAAAATTACCTTGTAAAGAAATCTACAGTTTCAGAATTAGCAGTCGATGGAACAGTTGAAATAATTGGCGGACCGTTCAAAGGAATGAAAGCTACAATTACAAGAGTTGATCATGATAAAGAAGAGGCTACAGTAATTTTGTTAGATGCACCATATCAATTACCAGTTACAGTAGATGCAAACTATCTAAAACCAGTTGCATCATAGGAAGGAATAAATCATTAAAAAAGAGACAAATTTCAAATGGGCGACAAACAAACAATTTCAGCACAAGTTACAGGAGGAGAAGCTTCTGCAGGTCCTCCACTCGGTCCAGCACTTGGTCCACTAGGAGTAAACATTATGGAAGTCATCAATAAGATTAATGAAAAGACTGGTGACTTCAAAGGAATGAAAGTTCCAGTTACAGTTAGTGTTGATACAGATACTAAAGAATGGGATATCGAAGTTGGAATTCCATCAGCTTCAGCACTTATACTAAAAGAAGCAAACATAACAAAAGGCTCAGGTACAGCAGGTACAGAATGGGTCGCAGATATTGGAATGGATGCAGTAGTCAAAGTCGCAAATGTCAAACTTGAAACATCATATGCATCAGAAATAAAATCAGTTGCAAAACAGATTATCGGTACATGTCAATGTTTAGGCATTAAAGTAGAAGGTAAAACACCAAAAGAGATTACTGTCGAAGTTAACGATGGTAAATGGGACGAAAAGTTAGTTAACTAGATAGATACATCGGAGATTTTTCAGTTCTTTCCAACTCAACAAATGTTTCAGTATTCTGAATTCCATCAATTTTCCCAATTTTGTCAACCACGATACTGTGCAATTGTTCCAAATCTTCTGCTAAAGCACCAACCATCAAATCAAATCTTCCCGTAACCTCAATAATTCTATCAATTTCTGCAATTTCTAGAAGATTTTCATGAATTTTTGTTTTGAATTTAGGATCTCTATTAATTCCAACATATGCTTTAACACCAAAACCTAATTGATTCTCATCGATATCTATAGTAAACTTCTTTATCATCTTTTTTTTCAACAGTCTCTTTATTCGACTGTACAAAACAGATGCATTGATGTTTAATTTTTTTGCCAAAAGCGGAATAGAGATACTTCCATCTTTTTTTAGTTCAGACAATAATTTTAGATCTAAATCATCAACTTTAGCCATTTCTTAAAATAAGTAAATTTTAGTAGTAAATGTAAGTTTTGGCAGAATAAGTCAAAAATTTACTAAAATTTAGAAAAAGATACACAGATTTTAGAAAAATGATGCAATCACAAATAATTACTCTAAACGATAATAAGTGAGAGATTAAGGTTTTTGACATGGTAAACGAGTCTGAAATAGTTGCATTAATCCAAGAAGCAAAGAAAAGTGAAAAAGAACGTAAGTTTAAAGAATCACTAGAACTTTACATCACTCTAAAAGATATAGATGTGAAAAAAGGATTTGCGTTCAACGAAGTAATTCAACTACCAAATCAAATGTCAAAACCAGCAGCAGTTTGCGTAATGGCTGAAGGTGATATGGGACTAAAAGCAAAAGATGCAAAAGCAGATGAAGTTTTAGATAACGATAAAGTTACTAAATTAGCAGAAGACAAAAGAGCTTCTAGAAAATTAATAAACAAATATGATTTCTTTTTAGCAGATACAAAACTAATGCCGGTAGTAGGTAAATCATTAGGACAACTTTTGGGACCTAGAGGCAAAATGCCAACACCTGTTCCATTTAATGCACCTATAGAATCATTCCTAAGTAGATTCAAGACTTCAATCAGAGTTAGAGTGAAAAATTCACTTTCAATCTCATGTAAAATAGGCGATACAACTATGGATGAACATCAAGTAGCTGCAAATGCAATGGCAGTAATTAACAATTTGAAAACTAAATTTCCAAATGGAGATAAAAATATTAGAAAATACATGGTTAAAACAACTATGGGTAAAGCTGCAAAACTAGTGCACAAGGTGACAAAGTAAAATGCATGAGAATAGAACTGCATATCCAAAAAAGAAAACACAAATGTATCAACAGCTACAAGAGCTTCCAAAAAAATATACAGTAATGGCACTTGTTAGAATGGAAAAGGTTAGAGGTTCACAATTATTACCATTAAGAAAAAAACTTCAAGGTGAAGTTGAAATTGTTAGTATTAAAGATAAAGTTGCAAAACTTGCTTTTGCTAAAGCTGGAATTACAGGCATAGATAAATTATCTGAAAAAGTTACAGGTCAATGTGTTTTCATGTTTACCAATATGTCCCCATTCAAACTTAACGTTCTATTAGGAAAGAACAAAGTCATGCTATTTGCAAGAGGTGGAGATACTGCAAGCATGGATGTTGTAATCCCACCAAAGAATACAGGAATTGCTCCAGGGCCAATGTTAACTGACTTTAAAGAAAATGGAATTGCAACAAAGATTGATCAAGGTACAATCTGGATTATGAAAGAAACAATACCAGTAAAGAAAGGAGAGCCAATATCTGAAAAACTCGCTGGACTTTTAGCTAAATTAGACATTAAAGCAATCGAGGCAGGTATAGTTTTGAACGCTGCATTAGAAGAAGGTTTAGTCTATCAACAAGAAGAGATGATTATCGATGTTGAGAAATTCAGAAATGATTTGGCTCAAGCTCATCAACAAGCAATCTCACTTTCAATCGAAGCAGCATATATCACTGCAGACAACATTGAACAAATTTTGTCCAAAGCAGCTCAATCTGCACGTTCTGTTTCTACCGAAGCAGGATATCTAACAGAAGATACCAAAGAACAAGTATTACAAAAGGCTCATGGTCAAGCACAAGGTGTAGCCTCAAAAGCAAAAGACTACACACCAGCATAAATTAACTGCTTTTTACTTTAGGCAAATTCCAATTATACTTCATTGCAACCATTCTAAGTCCAGTAGCCAATAACAATCCACAAATTGTTCCAGCATAGATGTCATTTGTCAGAAATATTACTAGATAAAACACTGAAGCACCCAAAAAACTAGCAGAGGCATACAACTCTTTTACAAATACTATAGGGGTTTGACTAACAAAAACATCACGAAGTATGCCTCCACCAATTGCAGTAAGCATGCCAGATAACACAATTACAAGGAAGTTCATTCCAAACATGTTATAGGCAAATGTAGCACCGATTACAGTAAAAACCCCAAGTCCAATGGCATCAAATTTTAGAAATACATTCCAATGTTTCTTCATTTTTGAGTGTAAAAGGAAAATTATGATTGCAGATGCTACTGTAATTATAACATAAGATGGATCAATTAGGGAGTTAGGAAGAGATTTTCCAAGTATTACATCACGTATTGTACCACCTGCAACACCAGTTATTGTCGCAAGAATTATTATTCCAACAATGTCTGCTTTGTGTTCAATGGCCTTGAATGCACCAGTTACAGCAAATGCCATGGTACCAAATAGATCTAAAATATAAATAAAAAATTCAATTGACAAAGTTGAATCTGCCAAGACAATTAGAATAAAAAATAGTTACTAATAACGTTAAGAAAGTTCTGGGCTTAATTTAGCCAAATAGAGAGGATAATCCTTCCATTGCTGCCTCTTCCTGTTTTTCACTTGGTGGCTCTGCTTTCTTTTCTTTCTTGTCGTCGCCACCGGCTGCTTCTGCTGCTGGTGCTGCTGCTGCAACTGCTACAGGTGCTGCTTTGATAGCGTCTTCAATATTAACATCAGCCAATGATGCTACAAGTGCTTTGACTTGCGCTTCGTTAACTTCTGCGCCAGTTGCTTTAACTACGCTTGCAACGTTTGCTTCGTTGACTTCTTTCTCTAGTTTGTGCAACATTAAGGCAGCGTAAACATATTCCATGTACAAAAAAGCCGTTAGGCATAATAAAAAGCTATCAAAAATTGTCTCAGATCAGGATCTTTAGGCTTCGACAAACAGAATAGAGGTTTTTCTTTAATTCCTTATCATAAAGATTCTCCATTTTCTGTTTTAGGATTCTTCTTGCATGTTCTTGTTCAGAGCCTTCTGGAAGAGATAGTACATTGTTGATTAATTCAGATAATGATTCTCTTATCCATCCATCAAAGATAGTAAAGACTTTTTTTGAGATAAATTCAACTTTATCAGAGCTAATATCTAGAACTTCTGTAAAGTTTTCATATTCAATTCTATAAATTAATGCAAAAATACAATTTTCAGAGGTAGGATTAGTGAGGATTTCTTTTGAACGAGGACCTGCTTTTCCTTGAGAAACTTTATTTTTTAATCCAATTGGATTGACAAAAAAACCATTTACACCTATTTTATTTCCGTCTACTCCAGTAACGGTTCCAAATATGATATTGTTGTAATCACCATCATCTTTTCTTGAAGTAAATACAAAATCTCCCTCTTTTACTTCACCTTTTTTTCTTCCGAACATAAAATGTTTCTACATTTTTCTATATTTAACGGTTGAATCGACAGTCCTTAATATCGGCACTAGGTCAAAAATTTAGTGAATAAAAAAGAGATTCTTGAGAAATTTTCAGCAGACCCTCAGAGATATTATAATGTGAATCTTTTTGAAGATCAAGGATTCGAACGTAAATCATGTAATGAGTGTGGTAGATTCTTTTGGACATTAGATTCAGAGAGAGTAAATTGTCCAGATCATTCTGATGATACGTATTCATTCATTGGAGACCCACCTACATCAAAAAGATTTGATTACACACAATCATGGAAAGAGGTTGAATCGTTTTTTGTAAAAAATAATCACACATCAATTAATAGATATCCAGTTGTGTGTAGATGGCGAGATGATCTTTATTTTACAATTGCATCAATTGTTGATTTTCAAAGAGTTATGGGAAGTAAAGTTGTATTTGAATTTCCTGCAAATCCACTTGTTGTTCCACAAACATGTTTAAGATTCAAGGATTTAGAAAATGTAGGAGTAACTGGTAGACACTTTTCATCATTTTGTATGATAGGACAACATAGTATTCCAAATGAAAATGGTTACTGGAAAGACGAATGTGTTAATCTTGATTTTAATTTATTGACACAACAATTTGGAATTGCAAAAAAAGAAATTACATTTGTAGAAGATGTGTGGGAAGGAGGAGGTTCTTTTGGTTCATCATTAGAATATTTTGTAAGAGGTTTAGAACTTGGTAATGCAGTGTTTACAGAATTTCAAGGTGATCTTTCAAATTACAAAACACTTGATCAAAGAATAATCGACATGGGTGCAGGTCTTGAAAGATTTGCATGGATTACAATGGGAACACCTACAGCGTATGATTGTTGTTTTGGACCAATTACACAGAAATTAATTCAAAAAACAGGAATAGATACTGATTCTTCAGTACTAGTACCATATTTCACGGAAATAGCAAAGAATCTGGAGTTGTATGATGATTTATCCAAAGTAAGGAAAAATGCTATCAAAACAACAGGATTATCTGATGAACAAATTAATCGTATTATTACTCCATTAGAGGGAATTTATCTAATAATTGATCATATCAGAACACTAATCTTTGCAATTTCAGATGGTGCACTTCCTAGTAATGTGGGAGGAGGATATAATCTTCGAATAATGCTGAGAAGAATTGTTTCAACCATGGACAGATTGAAATTAAAATTTGATTTGGATGAAATAATAGACATACAAATTGATTATTTGAAAAATACATATCCAGAATTAGAAAAAACTAGAGAAGATGTTAAAGAAATAATATCAATTGAAACAGGAAGATATGATAGTTCAAAACAAAGAATGCAGAAAATTGTTAGTAAATTAGATACAGAACCAAAGGTTGAAGATTTGATAACGCTTTACGAATCAGATGGAGTTACACCAGAATATCTGAAAGAAATGAAAGTGATATCAGAGATTCCATCAACATTTTATGCAAAACTTTCTGATTTGCACCAATCTAAAAAACAAAAAGAACAAGTAAACTTACCATTAGAAGGAATTCCAGATACAGAACTTTTATTCTATGGAGACGATCCAAGAGAATTTGATGCAAAAGTTTTGAAATCATTTAAAAATTTTGTCATTTTAGATAAAACTGCATTTTATGCAAGAGGAGGTGGTCAAGAACCAGATCATGGAGACATCGGAGGTCAAGAAATCATAGACATTACAAAACATGGAAACATTGTACTTCATGAAATAAAAGGAAATGTCCCAAAAGAAGGAGATACAGTTTCTTGTACAGTAGATGGAAAGAGAAGAGATGGGATTACAAAAAATCATACAAGTACACACATTATCAATACTTCAGCAAGAAGTGTTCTAGGTTCATGGGTATGGCAACACTCGGCATTCAAAGAAGAGGATCATGCAAGACTTGACATTACACATCATTCTGCATTAACAAATGATGATGTTAAAAGAATTGAAGATGCAGCTAATTCAATTATTGAAAAATCCATACCAGTAAAAATAGAAAATTTTGAACGTGGTACTGCAGAACAAAAATATGGATTTAGAATTTATCAGGGTGGAGTTGTTCCTGTAAAATCAGTCAGAATTGTGTCAATAGGTGATTTAGACATAGAAGCATGTGGTGGAACACATGTAGCGAATACTTCAGATATCGAACAGATTAAGATTACAAAAACAAAAAGGATTCAGGATGGAGTTGTAAGAATTGAGTTTGTTTCAGGAGATAGTGCCAAAGAATTTGTAAAAAAGAAACAACAGGATTCAGAAAGTAAAGAAAAAGAAGTAAAATTAAAAGAACAAGAAAAAGAAAAAAGAATAGAACAAAAACAACTTGCTAAAGAAAGAATACCAGTTATAGCAAAATCACTATTGGAATGTAAACAAGGAACAATTACCATAGATAACATTACAATGGAATTAGCAGGTTCAGGTAAAGCAAACTTTTGTTATTCGACAAGCGATAACTATGATGATGTTTTTCATATTGGATTGGGTGAAGCTCTCTGTAAGGCAGATCCTAAATTGGTGTATTGTGGATTATTTGAACAGGGGGAGAAGATCCGAGCAATAGTTTACGCAGGAGAAGATATCTCAAAAGAGAAGAGTGCAGGAGAAATCGTCAAGCGTATTTCTCAAATTTTAGGAGGTGCAGGAGGAGGAAGTCCAAAATTTGCTCAAGGAGGAGGAATCGATAAATCAAAGAAAGAAGATGCAATTAAAAATGCGAAGTCCATGATTATCGAATAGGTAAACAAGATGGAAATAAACTGGAATCAATTAGATGAAAAATGGAGAAATAAGTGGCATGAATCTAAAGATTTTGAAACCAATCCTAATGATAAACCAAAAAAATTCATTACAGTTGCATACCCATATCCAAATTCACCTCAACACATAGGGCATGGGCGAACATACACACTAGCCGATGTCCATGCAAGATTTTACAGAATGAAAGGATACAATGTATTATTCCCAATGGGATTTCATTACACTGGAACTCCAGTTCTTGGAATGGCAAAAAGAATTCAAGCAGGGGAAAAAGAGATACTTGATGGATTACGAAACATATACCATGTTCCAGAAGATGCAATCAAATCATTTGTTGAACCAATTAAAATTGCAGACTATTTCCATGAAGAAATAAAATCAGGAATGATAGAAATGGGCTATTCCATTGATTGGAGACGGGAATTTACAACCATAGTTCCAGGTTATCAGAAGTTTATTGAATGGCAGATTACCACTTTACGAGATAATGATAGAATTATTCAGGGATCTCATCCAGTTGGATGGTGTCCAGTTGACCAAAACCCAGTATCACAACATGACACAATGGGTGATGTTGAACCAAAAATTGATGATAAAAACTACCTTGTAAAATTCAGATTAGATGAATATGTATTTCCAATTACAACATTAAGACCTGAGACAATTTTTGGTATTACAAATCTCTGGGTCAATCCAAATACAATATACAAAAAAATTAAAGTGGATGACGAAAAGTGGATTGTTTCACAAGAGTGTGCAAAAAAATTAGAATTTTTTGGAAAAGAAATTGTAATCGAAGGTGACATCAAAGGAAAAGATCTAATAGGTAAATTTGTAAAAGCACCACATACAGAACAAGAAATTCCAATTTTTGAAGCAGAGTTTGTGGAGTCAGGAATGGGAACAGGTTTGGTAATGTCAGTACCAGCACACGCACCTAAAGACTATCAAGCATTGATGGATTTAAAATTAAAAAATCACGAGTTAGCATCTAAAATTGAACCAGTACCAATCATAGTAACAGAAGGGTATGGTGAAATTCCAGCAAAAGATGTATGTGAAAAATTAGGAGTTACTGATCAAATAGATACAAAATTAGAAAAAGCAACTGAAGAGTTGTATCTTAAGGAATACACTAATGGAAAATTAAATGAAAAATGCGGAGATTTTGTAAATGAGAAAGTGGAATTTGGACGGAACAAGGTTAAGGATTGGTTAGAAAGTAAAAACCAATTAGAGACATTTCCTACTCTTCTAAATGCTCCAATTAGATGTCGATGTGGAGCAGAATGTGTTGTGAAAATATTGAACAACCAATGGTTCCTCAATTATGGAGATGAAGAATGGAAAAAAATTGCAAGAAGTTGTCTAGACAGTATGAATATTCTTCCAAATAAAATCAAAACAGAATTTCATGATGTAATTAATTGGTTACACGAGCGAGCATGTGCAAGACAACAAGGACTCGGAACTAAACTTCCATGGGATAAGGACTGGATTGTTGAATCATTGTCAGACAGTGTTATTTACATGGCATATTACACACTATCACGATTTGTAAATGATGGAACAGTAGAAGCAGATAATCTCACCAAAGAATTCTTTGACTATGTTTTCTTAGATAAGGGAGAATTAGGAGCAGTTGTAAGTTCTTCCAACCTCAGTGAAGACATTATTAATACAATGAAAAAAGAATTTCAGTATTTCTATCCAGTAGATGCAAGGCATTCAGGTCGTGATTTAGTACAGAATCACTTGTCATTTTTTGTTTTGAATCATGCTGCAATCTTTGAGAAAAAATTATGGCCAAAGGAAATTGTTGTTAATGGTTCTGTCATGATGGATGGAGCTAAAATGTCTAAGAGTATGGGAAATATTATTCCACTTCGTACAGCTATACGAGATCATGGTGCAGACCCAATTAGATTAGCAATAATTTCATCAGCTGAGTTACTACAAGATGCCGATTTTAATATGGAATCAGTTTCAGGTATCAAAAGTAAGTTAGAGTCACTATTAGACGAGTGCTCCACGCTAAAAAAAGGTGAAATTGGTGATTTACAAACAGAAGACAAGTGGATTTTATCTAAAACTCAAAGCAAGATTGCAGAAGTTACAGAAGCTGTAGAAAAAATGAGACTGAGAGAAGCATTACATGATATTTTATTTACATTTGAGAGTGATTTGAGCTGGTACCAAAAAAGAATTCAAGCTAAAGAAAGAAAGAACGTTTCAGGTATTTTGCATCAGATTAATTCATCTAGAGTTGCAATGCTTTCTCCATTTGCACCACATGTAGCAGAAGAGATGTGGGAAAAATTAGGAAACACCGAACCAGTATCAAAATCATCTTGGCCAGAATATTCTTCAGATAAAGTTGATAAAAGTATAATTCAATCTGAGGAATTGTTAAAATCAACTATCGAAGATATTGCAAATATTCTTAAAGTTACAAAAATCAATCCACAAAAAATTGTAATATATACAAATTCAGATAGCATGAAATCAAAAATTTATCGAAAAATTTTGAGTGTGATGGTAGGAGGTCAAAACAATATGGGAGTTGTCATGAAAGAATTAATTGCAGACCCTGAAACTACTGATGCTAAAAAAATGCCAGACTACGTTCAAAAAGTGATCAAAGACTTACATTCAGAATCAGAGTCAATCAAAAAAATGAAACTTGAATCAGAATCATTTAATGAAAAAGAATTTTTGTTATCAGAATTATCTAGTATTGGACGAAAAGAGTTTGGAGTAGAGATTCAAGTGTATTCTGAATCAGATGATGATGTTTATGATCCTAAAGGAAAAGCAAGACATGCAAGGCCATACAAACCAGCAATTTTGATTGAATAAAACTGGAATTGTATTTATTAGGTTAGGCACTAACTAGATCAAATGAAAATTGCAGTTATGGGAATGGGTGTTGCAGGAAGTTATCTCATGGCTAGATTAAAAAATTCTGAACATGAAGTTGTGGGATATGAAAGAATGCCTGTAGAAAGACACGATTCTATTTGTGCATGGGGTACAATAAAAGAAGAATTAACTAATTTTTGTAAAAAAACAGGTAGAAATTTTGATGATTTCTTAATTCACGATGGAAAACAAATGCACGTCAAAATGAACAATGATGTAAAATTTGATATTGGTTTGAAGGGACTTTGTACTTACAATAAACTTGGATTGATAAAAGATTTCATAAAAGATTGTAATGTGATTTATGGTAAAGCTCCACGATTAGAGGAGATTGAAAACGAGTATGACATGATAGTCGATTGTACAGGATTTAACAGAAGTTACCTGCCAAAAATGGAACAGGATTTCTATTTACCAACATATGAGTATAAAGTTGAATATGAAAATGGCGTACCTTATGATGATTTTTACATTGAACCATTCCCAGGTATGTCTGGATATTTCTGGTATTTTCCATTGGGAGAAAAATATGCACATATTGGTGCAGGAGATTATAATAAAAAACACATCAAAGCAACAGACGAATTTCTTGAAAAACATGGAGGAAAAGTTATTGCAACCAAAGGACGTCCGATTAGATTAGCAACACCAGACAGATGCAAGCCATATTATTCCGGAAAAGTTGTAGGTGTTGGAGAATCAATTGGAACAGTTTATGCATTATTAGGAGAAGGAATTATCCCATCCATGCAATGTGTAGAAATTTTCTTAAAAAATATGCATGATTTCAAAGCATATGAAAAAGCAATTGAGAAACACTATAGTGTTTATGCCAAAGTGTTTAATTTTGTAAGAGCAAAAATTCGTAATGATTTTAATTTCTTGAAAGCATTACCAGACTTTATAGCAATATTCAGATACATGAAAAAGAATGAAGACAGATTTGGAATGCATATTAAAATTTCAGATTTGTTGAAAGTGGCAAAAGCCTAAGACATACTAAGAGAACCAAAACCTTCTTTCAAAGTTCTACTTGATTTCATATTATAATCATAAATTATTGTAGAATAATCATCTAGAACTTCTTTCATGGAATCAAGTGAATCAGAAAGATAGAATCCAGGACAATCTCCAGTAAATTGAAATGTCGCATGAACACGTGCACGTCCTTTTTCATTTTGTGCCCATGTTGAAAATGGATACATGTAACAGACACCTGGACGTGTAGGATGAATTCCACATCCACCCTCCCCGTCTAAAAATCTACATGAAATATGTGTACCATCATCATCTTCAGTTTCATCTGTTTTTCTTTTTAGATTAACATTTGTCATTACAGAGAATCCACCAGATGGGGTAGGCTCATCATGAGTTGCAATTAGAGTTTCATTTTTTACAAACTCAGATATTTTTTGATATTTCAAACCTTGACCGATTTGAATTAAATCGTCAGAAGTTAGTGGTAAACGCCCTTGTCTATCACAACAATTATGACAATCAGGCCAATAACACTTCCATAAAATATATTTTTTTTCTTTTGGTAAATATGGAATATGAAATATAACATCTTTTACAGTCAATGCAAAATCTGTAACATCAGTATATTTTCCTAGAACAAAATCATGTAGGATTGGATCAACATCCCAATCTTTTTCAAGTAAATCTAAAGACTCTTGAATTTCTTTTTGAGACATTATTTCTTATATTCATAAAGTTTGATATTATAATGTTGAGTGAAAAAGGTAAATATGCATCAGCAACCGAAAACAGAAGATTTGTGTGGAAAGAAATCGTATGGCCACTCATTATACAAATTAACAGTGCTGAATTTACTTTAGCACAATATCAGAAAAAACGTGATGAAATATGCGTAAAATATGGAATCACTGTAAATGCATTATCAAGGGGATTAGCATCATTGCTTCAGAGAGGATTACTTTACAAAGAAAATCAATCATACTTTATTCATTATAGATTAATTCCATACATGCGATTAAAAGCAGAAGTTGATTATGGGACAGCTCTACATGAGATTAAGATCAGATGAATTCTACAATAATAAATATATTCAAACATTTTGTAATTTTAGATATAGCCCGGTAGTGTAGCGGCAAGCATAGGGGCCCCTGGAGCCTTTGACCTCGGTTCGAGTCCGGGCCGGGCTACTGTAACTTAATTTTATAGAAAATGAGGTACTTTAGAAATGAAATACTAAGAAAATATTGGCTATTATCTTGAAGCTTGTGCAACTCTTTCTAACTCATTCTTCTTTTTTACAGAAGGAGCAGAAGGATCATTGTTTGCAGCCAATATCAAATGTTCTGCAATATATTCCTCAATCGGTTTTGGATTTGAGAAAGTTGCTTCTTTAATTGCATCTGCAATGAATCTTAATGCTAAGTCAACACGACGTATTGGTGCAACATCAACTGAAACATGATAAACAGTTCCACCGTAAACAATTCTAGTTGTATCTTCATTTGGTGCAGAATTCTCAACTGCACGAACCAATATTTCTACAGGATTTTGACCAGTTTTTAGATTGATAATTTCAAATGCAAGTTTGATTATGTTTAGTGAATGTTGTTTTTTACCACCTTGTCTTCCAGTGTTTTTTGCATATTTTTTACCAAAATGCATTAGTTTGTTTGCTAATCTCTCTACAATGTGAACATCACCTTTATTGAATCTCTTTAGTGCTGAACGACCATAGTCGATTGGATAAATTAATGGTTTTAATGAAATTGCAGAGAGTGTTTTGTCACCAACTACGTGTGTTTGTAAACCTAAATCTTTAATCTCAATTTCAGAAGTATCCCATTTTCTAAATAAAAGTAATTTATTTTCAGCCATATCTCTATCTTCGTGGTTTTTCCTTCTTTCCTTCTACTAATTGACGTAATGATGTATTGTTAACTTTGAAAACTTTGAATCTTACACCAGGAATATCTCCCATTGCACCACCTTGAGTTGCACCCATACCCTCGACATGTACTTCATCGTGTTCATCAATGTAGTTCATAGCACCGTCACGTGGAAGAAATGCAGTAATTGATTTTCCATTTTTAATTAATTGTACTCTAACACATTTTCTTACAGCAGAGTTTGGTTGTTTTGCTTCAACACCAACCTTTTCTAAAACAATTCCTTTTGCTTGAGGAGCACCTGCAAAGGGGTTTGATTTTCTATCTAACCCTAATTCTCTTCTTTTGTAAGTTGAGATAGCCCAACGTTGTTGTTTCTTCTTATTTCGAAGATCTCGTCCTGCAAATAGTCCTAAAGGTGATTTTGCCATTATTACCACTCGAAAGCTTGTTCCTTGCTATTAATCATTACATATGTAATGTTGAAATATCGTCTGGCAAGTATTCTTGCCTTTTCAGCATTACGACCTTCCCGTCCTACTACAACTCCTTTTTTTGCACCATCAACTTCTACATTAGCTTGGAAGGAACCATCTAGTCTTTCAGAAATTTTAATGTCAGTGATATATTTTTCATTTAAGATATTTTTTAAAAGTTTGATTGGATCTTCGTTGTATTCTACAAGTTCAACTGCCCTATCGATTTTATTTTGAAGTGCTTTAATGTGTGCCCCGCCTTTTCCAATTGCCAGACCCATTTTACCTTCATTGACAACAAAGATAATTCTATCACGTTTTTCATCTTCAATGCAATCACGTGCTGTTGCTTTAGTGATATTTTGGAATAATGACATTAACTTCATTTGATCAGTTGTTAATTTGATTTCTTGTGAAATGGGTTTAATTTCTTGTGTCATCGTCATTCTAATTATTGAAAAAATTTTTCAGTCTCATTTAAACCTTGATTGATTTTTGAGTTTGGATAAGTTTTTAACAACATCATTTTGATTCTGTTTCTGCTTGTAGTGTTTTGATATCGGCATCAGCGATGTTGGTTAGAGAAATGGCTGAAACTCTAAATTGTAATCCACAGAGTTTTCCAAGGTTAACAGAGGTGTCATCATACGAAATTGTTGAAACATTTGATTTTTTTGCGTCATCTTCTATTTTTTCACTGATATGACTTGGTACAGATTTTGAAAGAAGTACAAGTTTAGATTTTGAGATATTACCCAAGACTTGTTTTGTACCAATAATGTATGCATCTTCTTTGATTGCATCTTTGAGTGTCTTTTCTATTTGTTTTTTTATCATGTTGCTTGTGTTAACAGCAAAATTTTAGCGACTTATAGATTTATTGATGTTAATACCCACGACTGTTACGATCTGGCTTATCCACATTTGGATTTCTAAAACCGTGTTTTTCCATCATATGATTCAAAAATCGTATATCATTATCAAATTTTTCACCACAAACAGAACAATTTGCCATGTTTTGATAAAATATGGCAGTAACTTATAGTTAATTGAATTAAAAAGATGCCAGCACTGTTGCTTCCCAACGGCTCTCGCATGTCAGTAACACAGCAGCGACATTTGGTTTGACTTCCAAGTTCGGAATGGGATTGGGTCGCACCCAAACGCTATGGCCGGCTTAACATTTCAACAAATTATCTTTCATAATAAGCTAACTAAAAAATTATGAATGGATTTTTTGAAGATAAAATATTCATAGAAGTATAAATTAAACCGACCGCGAATAACGTTATGACACATCGTGTTGCCGTATTAGATAATGAACTATGCCAACCCAAAAAATGTGGTTTGGAATGTATCAAATATTGTCCCGTGAATAAATCAGGTGCAGATTGCATTGTTCTCAATGAAGAGACCCACAAAGCAAGAATAGATGAGGACATCTGTAATGGTTGCGGAATTTGTGTTAAAGTTTGTCCATTTGATGCAATTACAATCGTGAATTTAGCTAGTGAATTAAAAACAGATAAGATTCATCAGTATGGAATGAATTCTTTTAGACTATACAAACTTCCAACTCCGAAGAAAGGTGAAGTCGTAGGATTACTGGGAAGAAATGGGATGGGGAAAAGTACTGTCGTCAATATTCTTTCAGGCGTCTTAAAACCAAATCTTGGAAATTATGAACAGCCACCAGAATGGGATGACGTTTTAAAACATTACAAAGGTACAGAGCTAAAAGCTCATTTTGAAAAAATAAAAAACGGCGAGATCAAAGCATCGATAAAACCACAACAAGTTCACACTATTGCAGATGCATTTGATGGAACTGGAAAAGAACTCTTAGACAAATTTGATCAAAGAGGAGTGTCTCGTGAACTGGTCAGACAATTAGGATTAGAAAATTCTTTAGAACAAAGTCTTAAGGAACTTAGTGGAGGAGAGCTTCAAAGATTATCAGTTGCAACAGCGGCATCAAAAGATTCAGACTTTTATTTTTTTGATGAGCCATCATCTTACAATGATGTATTTCAAAGAACAGGAGTTGCAAGAGTAATTCACAAACTTGCTGAAGAAGGAAAAAGTGTAATGGTGGTAGAACATGATTTAACATTATTAGACTATCTTAGTGACTACATTGAGGTATTGTATGGTGTACCTGCTGCATATGGAATTGTTTCAACTGTACTATCAACCAAAGTTGGAATTAATGTATTTCTTGACGGTTATTTACCAGCAGAAAATGTTAGATTTAGAGATAAAAAATTTACTTTTGATGCATCAACATCAGGAGATGAAATACTAGAAAGCGATACAATAGTTTCATATCCAAAATTAGAGAAAAAATATGATTCATTTTCAGTTACAATTGAACCAGGAACCGTAAGAAAAGGAGAGTTACTTGGAATAATGGGTGCCAATGCATTAGGAAAAACAACAATGATGAAGATGATTGCAGGAGTTGAAAAACCAACTGAAGGATCAGTAGATAAAAAAATCAACATTTCATACAAACCACAATATCTTTCAAATGATATTGATATAGAAGTAATTGCAGTTTTAGAAAAATCAAATGGCTCTACAATCGAAGGAAGTGCTGAAGAAGAACAAATTTTGGACCCATTAAAATTAAAAAAATTGTATAACAAATCAGTGAAGAATTTGTCAGGAGGAGAACTTCAAAAAGTAGCAATCGCATCCTGCTTATTACAGAAAGCAGATTTGTATGCGCTAGATGAACCATCTGCATTTTTAGATGTAGAAGATAGAATTGCAGTTGCAAAATTTTTACAGAAATTTGTTCGTTCATTTGGAAAATCTGCAATAATCATAGACCACGACCTACAATTGATGGATTTGGTCTCAGATTCCATGGTAATTTTTGAGGGAACATCAAGTGTAGCAGGAGTCGCCACATCACCAATGCCAAAAAATGATGCCATGAATAGATTCCTAGAATCGCTTGATATTTCATTTAGAAGAGATGTGAAAACAAGCAGACATCGTGTAAATAAAGAAGCAAGTAGATTAGACAAAGAGCAAAAATCAACAGGCAATTATTATTTTAGAAAATGACTAAGATGTTAAAAAGAGTCTTACAAGATGTTCTCTCCGAAGAAGAAAATGAACAATTAATTTCTGCATTTGATCAAATTGGAGATATCATAGTAGTGAGAATTCCAGATTCATTAGTTTCAAAAAAACAGATCATTGGAAAAACACTACTAGAACAAGTTAGTACAGCAAATTCTGTTTTTTATCAATCATCACCGGTAGAAGGTGATTTTAGAACTAGAAAATTAGAAGTCATTGCAGGAGAAGATAAAACTCAAACAGAATACAAAGAAAATGGATGTAGGTTCATAGTGGATGTAGAAAAAGCATTCTTCTCACCACGGCTGTCAACAGAAAGAGAAAGAATTGCAGGATTAGTAAAAGATGGAGAAGTAATAATCAACATGTTTGGAGGTGTAGGAATGTTTTCCGTACTTGCAGCAAAAAATATGTCATGTACGGTATACAACATTGATCTAAATCCTGTTGCAGCACAATTGTGTAAAGAAAATGTTCAAATTAATAAGCTCAAGGGAGAAGTAATTTCTTTGAACGGAGATGCAACAGAAGTGATTAATGAACAGTTAGTTGGGAAAGCCGATAGAGTTTTGATGTTGTTGCCTGAACGTTCTGATGAATTTCTAGATGCTGCATTAACAGGACTAAAAGATGAAGGAATAATTCATTATTATTCTCACATGCATGCGGATAAAAAACAAGATGCAGGAAAATTATCTGAAGAACATTTTATGAGTGTAAACAAAACAAATGCAGACATAATAACTTCACGAAATGTTAGACCAGTAGGACCAAGATTTTATCAAACCGTAGTAGATGTGAAAATTTCTAAAAACTAATCATCTTCAATTAATGAAGAAGGTTTTGCAGTAGTTGTAGCCATTTGATAACCAATCCAAGAAACTATTCCTAAAACACCACCTACAACCATCAATATTGTTAATTGTAAAACAATTGGGCTCCATTCAGAGAGCATCAAAAGATATGCATAAACAAAAAATGCCGCTATACAAGATACAAAGATGAAAACACCCATTGATTTTCGTCTTGACATGTCGATTCGATCAAAAACAGTAATTTAATTGAACTCAATTGCCATCATATAGGCATCTTCGCCGTCACGATAATACGTCTTGAGTCTTTGTTTGATATCCATCCCCAAATCTTGGTATAATTTTACAGCCTCGGTATTACTACAACGAACTTCAAGATACATTTCATCACATTGTTTTTCTTTGACTCCCTTGAATGCTTCATTGACAAGAATTTTTCCATATCCATTTCCACGTTGTTCTTCTAATACTGCAACAGATACAACATGACCTTTTTTTACAAATCCAAGTTTTTTGAAGTTAGAAAATCCAAATTCAGTCTTACACATAATATATCCAATATGATGACCGCTTTTTTCAGCAATCAAAAAGGCTTCAGGTGCTTCTACTAAGAGACTTTCATAAAAATAATCAGAATAATGTTCAGGTAATGTTTTCATATTAATTTCCATTACACCAATAAGATCACTAGGCTCACAACGTCTGAATATGGCTCCATTATGCTCACGTAGAATTACCTGCATAGTAATACACAAAATGTATCATATTTAATTTGATACTGGAAAAACAATTATGTTCAGATAATACACGATCCTTATGATAGAACCTACACAAGAATTTATTAAAAAAGTTGTAGAGAATCATTTCGATGTTTCTGATATAGAGATAGGTCTAGTGAAGATGCAGTTTTATTTTGAGGATCAAGATTTCAAAGAAAAGTTTGTTCGCTTAACACAAGAATTAGAGACTAACAATTTACTGTGTACACTTGAAAAAGAGGGATACAGGCACATGGTAGTTGTATCAAAATTACCTAAACAAAAAAAGAGAAAGTGGTTATCAAAATCTTGGACGCCGAGAATCATGTTTGCCGCAACTGTTGCAATGGTGTTAATTGATGGCTTTTACAGAACTGCAATGCTTAACACATTTCCACTCATCAAACCAATTGGTGACCCACTTGGAGTTGCAATTGTATATGCATGGGCATTGCTAGGAATTTTAGGTGTGCATGAAGCAGGACATTTGATTGCTGCAAAGTGGCATAAAATAAAGACAACATGGCCATACTTTATTCCAGGAATTCCGATTGTAGGAATACCAACATTTGGTGCATTCATTCAATCAAGAAGTCTTACAGTGAATAGAGACATTTTATTTGATATTGCGGTAGCTGGTCCAATTGCAGGATTAGTGGTTGCAGTAGTTGTTGTAATTTTTGGTGCATGGACATCACCGGTAATTGACAGTCAGATAGCAGAAGATCTGATGATGGGTTCAACATTGTTCCCTATGAATGAAAATTTAATCATGAAAGGTGCACTTGCACTATTTGACAAAGATGGAGACGATGTTGAAGTCATAATGTCTCCAATAATGTTTGCAGCATGGCTTGGATTTTTAATTACATTTTTAAATTTACTACCTGCGTGGCAGTTAGATGGTGGTCATATGTCAAGAGTCATTTTGGGACGAAAATGGCACAAGTATGCAACATATGCAAGTTTAGGAGTTTTAGCATTACTGAATTATTGGATGATGGCAATTTTTATTTTAATTTTAAGTTCAAGAAGTAAAGATGCACAACCATTAGATGACATTTCACCACTATCAAAGAATAGAAAAATTGTTTACATCGGAGTTATTGTTTTAGCGGTTTTGTGTGCACCACTACCAGCATCAATTTTCCCGTAGTAAGGTGCGTGCACCATCTTCAATGACCTGTACTTTTTGTCGTGGACCCTGATTTTTTAAAATATAGTCCATTGATTTTTTAATTCCATCCACGGGAATCATTCCAAGTTTTTTGATGTAAAGTTCAGGTAAGATTGATGTAATTGCAATTTGAGAATTTTTCTGAATTTCTGACAGATAGAGGAGATTTTCCATTCCATCTTCATACTTTGATGCATTTTTGATCTTTTCAGGCGTGATACGGCCATCAATTAATTTTTGAAATGTTTCTGAACCCAATCCAGCCATACATTCAGCTACCAGTATGATTAATCCCTGATTTTTTATCGAGGTGTAAAAGTTCCATACAGAATTTAATGAAGAAGATAGTGTTTGATTACTTGCATCCCTTCCGGTACTAATTATCATTGTACGGAACTTTTCTTCAAAGGTTGCAGTAGATTTTAGAAGTGTTTGAGATATGGATGATGTTTTTGATGGATGACCAACCTGTAAGCCTGAAATTCCTTTTTTGTTTGCTGTAATTTCAATACATGAAACCTCAAATCCATCTGTAAACTTTTTTGCATCACCAAATGATGGAGAATCTGTACCAGGTGTTGGTAAATTTCCTGAGCGATGTGAAAATGCCTCTAACATTTTGTCTGCACCAAACTTACGAAGTAATCTAGTTGCAACAGTTTCATATCCAAATAAACCATCAAATTGCACTTCACCAAGGAATACTAGATTTGAATTTGATAGTTCTTTTTCTTCAAACTCGTTGATAGTTATAGTATCAGGATTATTTGCTTTGATTAGAGGAAGATTTCTTTTGTCAACTAACAGTTTAGGTTTTGAAAATGATTTAATTTCACATTTTTCATAAAGTTTTCCAAGAATTTTTTGTATCGTTATACTGTAATTTTGGATTACAATTTCAGTTGGCTTTGATAAATCAAGTGCTTCTAAATTTTCATTTATGACAGAGTCATCAATTATTGGTTTTTCAAATTCTATTCGTTCATCTAGGTTTTCAGCCATAATATCTAGAACGACCTCATTTTTTCCATAGTTCAACCAAATTTCAGGCATGATTAATGAATAAAATGAACTAAAATAAATACAGCTTTACGAGCATTCAGATCTCTTGCGTGTACTTCTTTTAGCTATTCTTGTGTTATCGATAATTGTTCCAATTGGTGTAAATGATGCACTTGCCGCTGCTGGAGATATCACATGTTGCAATACAGGTAGTTGATCATATTACAAATTATGAGTTGGTTTACTTTAAAGACGCATTAAAGGTAGTAGACAGACCAATTTCTGAAATGCCAGAATTTCCAGGCAAAATAGAAAAGGTAGATACCATACCAAAACATGATGAAGACATTCATTTTGTATTAGCAGTAAATGGAACCGAAGATACAATTTTTGCAGCAGTAAATGGTGATGCGATTCCAATTGAGGAGCTGAATAAAGAAGAACCAAAAATTGAGACACAAGAAGAAAGAGATGCAAGATATCATCTCAAAGTAAAACAATCAGACCAATATGAGAAACTTTTAGAATACATAGCAGAGTCACAAGCGCTCCACCCTGAGGCATGGGATAAAATTGTAGGTACAGACAATGTTTCAAACCAGATGGAACATGTCACTGATGGAACAAAGACAAATGTCATCAAAAATGACAGAAGAAGATAGTCAGTTTTAGCCTGTCCCTAACATATATTGAATACAATTGTACAACATTCAGTATGGAATTTGCTAAAGAATTTTCAGCATTTCTTTATGAAAAAAAGATCATCAGATTTGGAGATTTTACTTTAGCAAGCGGGAAAAAAAGCCCTTACTATATCGATCTTAGACTAGTTCCAAGCTTTCCCATATATTATAGAAAAATGATCAAGGGATTACAAAACTTGATTGCAGAAGATATAGGATTTGAAAACTTTCACTCGCTAGTTTCTGTTCCAACAGGAGGATTGGTAGTTGCAGCATCACTTGCAACTGAAATTCTAAAACCACTCATCTATGTTAGAGATAAACCAAAAGAACATGGAACAGGAAAAGCAGTTGAAGGTGTCACATGTCAAGACATGAAACTGTTAATGATTGAAGATGTTGTAACAAGTGGTGGCTCTGTAATTAATGCAGTAAAATCAATCAAAGAAGAAAAGATGGTAGTGACTGATGCGTATGCAGTAGTTGATAGAATGGAGGGTGCAACTGAAGCACTACAAAATGAAGGAGTCAAACTTCACAGTCTTTTGACCATCAAGGATATTGCTGAAAATCTATTTGAGCAAAAATTAATCTCAGAAGACGTACTAAAGCAGGTTCAAGACAGAATAAAGTAAAAGGGGCAGCTCAGTCAAATGCCTTTACATCATTAATCAGGTATAACTCTGATTCTTCATTGCAGCCAATACCATAACAATTAGCTGGAATTAAAATTTTAGTGGGCCCGATGGGCTTCGATCCCATGGCTCCTCGGTTATGAGCCGAGTACTCTACTAGGCTGAGTTACGGGCCCTAGAAAAAAATAATTTCAACTAAGTAAAAAGTGTTAGATTAGCAGTAAGATTCGTAGCAACTGTCTAACAAGAGATTCTGTGCTGCAACAGATTTTTCGGCTGTCGATAACATCACTGAGTCATCAATTGAGGTATTATCAATGATTTTTTGCCAGGATGCTGCGTGTCTAATGTCAGCAGTCATGTGTTCTTCAAAGTATTCAATTGCATCTTTTGTATCAATGCCGTAGAATTCTTTCAATCCTTCTAATTTGGTTTGACTTACTTTAGGAATTTCTTTTTCAAATGCATACATTGCACATGCACCATTATCAAAGGAGTCCATAAGTGAGCCTAAATTGGATACTGCTCTTTTGGTTTTTTCAAGACCTTCATAGCCTTGTAGTTCGGATTCAGAAATTCCCATAGAACCTGCAAATTTCTCCCATAGAGGAATGTGCTCTGATTCTTCTTTCATGTTCTGAATTAACTCATCTTTCATATCAGAAGATGCATCATTTACCATTGGTTGCATGAATTGTGGGACCTGTTTCACCAGTTGGTAGTACTCTTTAGAGTACCCTTTGAGTGAGTCTAGTTCCAGTTTTCCATCAGACCACATTTCGTAGAATGGATGTTTGAGTAAACTTTTGTCTTCAATAATTTGATCGATTCGTTTGATTAGAGAACCCATGAATGATATTCTTGGAATTAGGATAAAAAAGCTTGTGATTACAAAAAGTTTTATGGATTAGAAGAGCCGGAATTTTAAGCTCCTGTAGTGTAGTCCGGTCAAGCATTTAGGCCTTTCACGCCTGAGACTCGGGTTCGAATCCCGACGGGAGCATTCAATTCTAAAGTTTAATATGTTATTTCACAAAATTTTGATTAGATAATTTTTGGACAGAAAAAATATAGAAATTAATCCGCTTTTGGAAGTGTACAGCAAGTACATCGAGAAGATTGATTCCGCTTTACAAAATGAGTTAGAACTATACTCAGAATCAGAATTTTGTGAACCTCTAAAATATGCATTAGACGGTGGAAAACGAATCAGACCAATAATCTCACTTTTGGCAGCCGAATGTGTTGGAGAGATTGATGAAAATGTGTATGCAGGAGCATGTGCAATTGAACTGCTCCATACAGAATCAGTCATACATGATGATATTATTGATAATGAAACTCAGAGAAGACATAAAGATCCATTCCATATCAAATATGGGTATAACACAAGTGTTCTAACAGGAGACTTTGTTCTAGGATTAATTCTAAACATTTCTTCTAGATTGGATAAAGCACGTGTTACAAAAGATTTGGCAACAGCTGCAATGCTGATGAGTGAAGGAGAAGTGTTAGAAGGAAAATTAGAAGAAAGTGAAGATGTGACATTTGAAGATTACATCAAGGTAATGGATTACAAGACCGCAACTGCCTTTGAGATGGCAGCCAAACTAGGAGCAGTGATTGGAGGCGGAAGTGAGGAAGAAATCTCAGGATTAGCAGAGTATGGAAAAAATATTGGAATTGCATATCAAATTAAAGATGACTTGATGGATTGGAAAAATGAAGATAAATTATTTAATTTGCTAGTTAAGAAGAGTTCAGATCCTAGAGTTGTATTCAACAAGATGGAAGAGTTATTGAAATCTTATTCACAAAAAGCTCTTGAGAGTCTAAGAAAAGTAAAAGATTCTGATTCAAAACACAACTTGGAAGAATTAGTAAGTTTCACAGAGTTTAAGGCATAACTGCAGTCATTGAAGGCGTAATCATTTCTACAAATTGTATTATTGGTTCTGGGTATACACCAATTGTTACCATAAAGATTACAGAGAATATCATTACACCTACAATTGATGCAGGTTCTTTGATACGTTTTTCTGTTTCACCTTCAAAGTACATCTTTCGTATAATCCAACCATAGTATGCTAGAGACAATGCACTGTTCAATACTCCAGCTATTGCAAGCCATGGAGCCCACCAAACAACGCTTGTTGCATCAATGGCAGAACCAAATAGCATAAGTTTACTCCAGAATCCATTAAGTGGTGGTACACCAGCTAATGCAAGTAATGAGATAACAAGACCAAATGCGGTAATTGGCATTTTTCTACCAAGTCCCTTGATTTTATCTAAATGTACAATTCCAAGTGTTGTAACAATTCCTGCTATTGCGATAAATGCTGCACCTTTCATTACAGCATGATTTAGAATATGGAATAATGATGCCTGTAATCCTAATCCACTGAACGGCGCAAGTGAGATACCAATTAAGATGTAACCTGCATGGCCAATACTAGAATATGCAAGCATTCTTGTGAGATTCTTTTGCATGATTGCTGCAATATTACCAATAGTCATCGTCATTATGGCAATTACTCCTAGCGCTAATGTCCAGTCAAGGTTTAGCGCCGCAGCACCCATAATTACAACTCTTAATGCAGCAGCAAATCCTGCTTTTTTGGTTCCTGCAGCGAGTAATGCTGTGATTGGTGTTGGTGCGCCTTCGTATGTGTCTGGTAGCCACATGTGGAATGGAACAAGTCCCATTTTGAATCCAAATCCAGCAATGAACATACCAACTGCAAGTAAGCCAATCGGAAGCATGTCTGGAGATAGATTTGAGAATCCGTAAATGACATCACCGATGTTTGTAGAACCGGTAATTCCGTATGCAAGTGAGATACCATATATGATTATTCCAGAAGATAATGCTCCAAACAAAAAGTACTTGATGGCAGCTTCGTTTGATGACGGGTCTTTCTTGTTATACCCTGCAAGAATGTATGTTGGAATACTCATCAACTCCCATGCTACAAATAACATAACCAGGTCTGTTGAAAATGCAATCAAGACCATACCAATACTTGAAAGTAAAATTAATGAGAAGTAAATTGCAGGATTTGATTTATTTCTCATGTAATTGAAAGAACCGGCAACTGCCATTATTGATACAATGAGCATTGCAATTGCAAAGAAGGAACCAAATCCATCATCAACTAAAACATCACTGGAGAAGATAGCGGCATCTGCAACAGAGTCTGTATAGAATCGATAAATTACATAACCAAGAGATAAGAGTAATGCACCAAATGCAATTAATCCATAAAATGTTGAACTACCCTGTTCTTTTCTTACAACATTGATTACAGGAATTATCATTCCTGCGATACCAAGAATTACCATTATGATTATTGGAGTAGAAGTTAGTTCGATCATCATAAACACCTATAGTAACAATATCAGAACTACGAAAAGTAGTCCAGCTCCAAATATGTAAAGATAAGATTGCGATACGCCGGTCTGTGTTCCTTGAACAACTCTAGCACTCCAACCAACAGCTTTCTCAAATCCAATGTTCATTCCAGTATCAATTGCTGTACGTTCAAAGTATCTCCAGATTCCACGTGCCATCCACAATGGTGCAACAACAAAGCCCCAATAAACAAAGGCATTGAGATACCATCTGTTCAAGAATAGTTTATGCATTGAGTAAAAGAAAATGTTAGAGTTTACAAATTTGGCCGGATCCACCCATCGTCCAATGTAGAAGATATATCCTAATCCAAAGCCTGTTGCAAATGCAACTAATGATGCGCCAAGTGCTACAGGGTTGAGTCCACCTAAGAATTCGGTACTTGCGGCTTCATGTGATACATAAATTCCAAAGGAATGTTCTAGATATTCACCAAATAGATGATGAATTCCTTCTTCAGCAGATAATCCAATTAATCCAATTCCTATTGTTAGTACTGCAAGAATTCCATATGGAATCCACATTGATCGTGGTGCTTCGTGTATATGATTGCCTTCGCTTTCCATCTTTTCGATGTGTTTACTGTTCTTTCCAAAGAATACCATTCCAATCATTCTTGTGGTGTAAAATGCCGTAATAACTGCAGTCAAAACTGCGATAAGGAATAACGGTAATGCCCAAGAACTGTCAGCTTCATAAACTGCTGCAAATATTGCATCCTTACTCCAGAATCCTGTTGTGATAAATGGAGCACCCATTAGTCCAAGACCTGCAGCCCACATGAACGCATACGTCTTTTTCATTTGTTTTTTCAGTCCACCCATATCTGTCATGAATCGAGAACCAACTACATGTAGAAGCGAACCTGCTGCCATGAATAATGATGCTTTGAACATTGCGTGAGATATCAAGTGGAAGAATCCTGCCGTATAACCATCAACATAGTGTTGTGATAAACCTGCAACACCAAGTGCCATCATCATGTAACCAATTTGTGAACCAGTAGAATATGCCAGGACTTTCTTAATTTCAGGATTAACCATTCCTTGAGTTGCAAGTAATAATGCAGTGATTGCACCAACCCATGCAATGATTTCAAAGAATTGGTCTGCAAGAATTCCTGCAGCTGCTAATGCAAATACAATTGGTCCAATTCTTGCAACTAAAAATACACCAGCCTTGACCATTGTTGCTGCATGGATTAATGCAGATACGGCGGTAGGACCAGTCATTGCTTCTAAGAGCCATTCGTTAAGTGGGAATTGTGCAGATTTGCCCATTGCACCACCAAATAGTAAAACAAATGCAGGAACTAACAATCCCTGGGCAGACATTTCTACCGCCCAAGCAGTATCAGAAACTAATTCTCTAAATCCAAAGGTTCCAGCAAACAAGAAAAGAAGTAACATTCCTGAAAGCATCATTACATCACCAACTTTGGTCATGATGAAGGCCTTCATTCCAGCATGTGTTGGAGAGAAATATTCCATAACACCAAGTACAGAACGACCTTCTTGTCCAACGTGATCTTTTTTCTTATCATGATACCAGAAGCTGATCAAAGCATATGACGCGAGACCCACGCCTTCCCAACCAAAGAAGACTTGTAATAGATTATCAGAAAGTATGATCAGTTGCATGGAACCAATAAAGAACATCATCCAGAACCAGAATCGAGTGATGTCTTTGTCGCCTTTCATGTAACCTGTACTGTAAACCATAATTAGGAAAGAAATCCATCCGACTACATTTGCCATTATGATTGATAGAGGATCAGCGAGAACACCGGCTTTGAGACCGATTGCATCAATCCACATAACTTGGTGATGAATCTCATGTGCTTCCAATGCCATTGGGAACAATGTTGCAGCAGAAATTGCACTCATTAAAGCAAATGCAACTGCAACTCTACCGGTAGATAATTTTGAAAATTTACCAACTGCAGGAATTATCATGGCTGCAGCAAATGGAAGTATCCAGATTAACCAGACGTTTATTTCACTTACAGGGATTCCAAAGAAGTCTGCCATTTACTATCCCCCCATCACTCCTTGCATGTATGGCATGATGTGTCCTAGGAATATGTCAGGATAAATTCCAACGACGATAGTAAATCCTGCTAAAACCATCATTGGCGCAAGCATATACCAGCTTCCGTCTTTTACATTTTGTAAGTTCTCAGGTAATTTTCCAAAGAAAACTCGTTTTAGCATCCAAAGAATGTAAGACATTGTAAGTGCAGTAGCAATCAAACCTAATGCAAACATGAGACTTCGTAAATCATTTCCTTCTTCTATTGCAGTTTCTAATGCACCATAGAAGACCATCCATTCTCCCATGAATCCGCTTGTTGGAGGAATGCCCATTATTGTTAATGCACCAATTACAGCACATACTGCGGTAATTGGCATTTTACTTGCAAGACCACCAAGTTTAGAGAAACTTCTTGTTCCAACTTGAACTATGATTACACCAGCGGTCATGAAGAGTAATCCTTTACCTAAGCCGTGTGAAACATACATCATTTCTGCACCGGCTAGACCATAAGTAGAAAATGAACCAATTGCAAATAGCAGATAACCCATCTGGCTTATACTCGAATATGCAAGCATTCGTTTGAAATCATCTTGCATTAGCGCCATAGCGCCACCATAGAACATTGTTACAACACCCCAAATGTTTAACATTATTGAAATGTCGCCGTACGTTTGTGGCATGAACTCTACGATTAATCTGAATAATCCATATGCACCAATTCCAATCATAGCTGGAGAAAGTAGAGCGCTGATTGGTGTCGGAGCTGCACCGTGAGCATAAGGCAGCCAAACATGGAATACAAAGGCTGCAAGTTTTACACCCAATCCTAAGATTATAGCAACAGCAGATACCACCAGGATATCAGGATCAATTGCGGCTTCAGTGATATCTACAAAATCAAAGCTTCCAACACTTAGACCGATTGCTAGGAAACCAAGTAATAAAACGACTGCACCAACATGAGTCCAGAATAAGAATTGTAAAGCGATTCTACGTCTATTTCCATCGCCATAGAAAGCAACTAGGAAAAATGATGGTATGAGCATAACTTCGAAAAATATGTAAAATTCAATGAGATTTGTAGATAAAACGGTTCCAAGCATTCCCATTGCAAAGACTAGGAACATTGCAAAGTAGAGACCAGATTGACGGTTGACATAGGTCTGTAGTGCAACAGATTCAACTACTGCAGTTGTTTGACCATCAGTGGTTGCATTTTGATGATAATGTTCTTTGAATAATTCTTCAAATTTGTGAACCATGTATGGTTTTGAGTATAGTGCAAGAACGGTACACAATACGTAAATGATTATTGCAAATGGAGTAGCAAGTCCATCAAGCATGAAACCAAATTCACCGAACATGGTAGTCCATGGATAATGTTCTTCGTATGTTCCGCCTAATGCTGCATTAATCAGAATAACAGAACAGTATAGAAGTAAACCAAAGGTAAACCATGTTGCATATGTAGCACCATAATTTCTTCCGATTAGATATGCAACCGGAGACAGTAACAGTGGTAAAAATACCGCCTGTAAAAGTACAAACTCCATTAGCCTTTCAAGCTCCTGAAGTCTGCAATATCGATATTTTTGTACATACGATATGCTACAATAATTAATGCAAGTCCGACTGCAACTTCTGCTGCAGCAATTGCAATTGAGAACAATGCAAGTGTTTGTCCACCGCTGTGTGGCATAAATCTAGCAAATGCAACTAGATTGAGGTTTGCAGCGTTGACAATAATTTCAACTGCAAATAACATTCGAATTGCATTACGTTTTACTGATAAACCATAAATTCCAATACCTAACAAAGCAATGGATACTAATACGAATTCAATTAGCTCATTGCTCATTTTCTATTGTGTCCTCCCTTCTTGCTAAAACTAATGCACCCATAACAGAACCTGCTAAAATTAAGGCCATCAAAATTAATGCAGGCCAATAATATACGAGGAAATCACCACCAATTTCTCTAAAGTCAACAGGATCAGAGTCAGTACTAATTGTTTTAATTCCAGAATCCATAATGATTGCACCTAATGCAAGAATTACAATCAACATTAAACCAATTCCAGCGAATTTTCTTTTCGGATCCTCAATTTTTTTGAATATGAGTTCTCGTTTTACAAGCATAACAGTGAATAAAATAAGAACTGCAATAGAGCCAACATAGACCGCTAATTGGAACATTGCAACAAATGGAGAGTCTAACATTACGTAAAAGCCTGCAACACCACCAAGTGTTCCCATTAATGCAATTGAACCATAAACAAGTGAACGCATTTCAAGTGCCGCAATAGCAGAACCGATTGTTAATACAGAGATAGCTAAGAACAGAGCATCAGCCATGTCTGGCGCCCCGTTTATCAATAATTAATTCTGAATCTTGTTGAACTTGTGGTTTAACCTGCAGTTGTGCAGGTGTGTAAATTAAGCCCTCTTTGGTAAATGATGATAATTCATAGTCATTTGACATGTATAATGCATAGAACGGACATGCGTCAACACATAATCCACAAAAGACACATTTTCCATAGTCAATTTGTGGCATGATTGATTTTGCGTTTTGTCCCCACTTGTCAGGAACTTTTACCATTGCAATTGCTTCTGCTACACCTTCACATGCAATTGAACATAATTGGCATCCAGTACAATGATCATGGAATAACATGTGTCTACCCTTTAGACCTGCAATAGCAACACCAGATGCCGGATCAAATTGGTAACCGTCTCCAACAAATTTCAATTTTTGTTCAGGATATCTCAAAGTGAAACGTTTTACTGCCAGATGTTTAATTCCAGAGTTTAATGCTTTGATAATTCCAGTTGCAGTTCCCATTACAAAATTCCTCCAGGTCCGATTACTCCAGCATACACCAATCCGAGTGCAATAAAGATGTTAACGAAGGACAAACCAATTAGTTTGTACCAACCGATATGCAACAACATATCAAGTCTGATTCTTGGGAATACACCTCTAGGTAATAGTATAAAGAAAATTACTCCAACTGTTTTTAGTACAAACCAAATAACACCGCTAACTAAAAGCTGCCCGCTCGTATACTGTAGTTCGCCCTGCTGCTGCAGGACCCATTCATTTGGATCTTTGTCAAGTAATGGCAAACCAGGTGTGTTAACTGTGAGAATTGGGTCACCAGCATAGTTTGGAATTGGAATACCTTCAGTGATTAATTCAGTCTCTAATGGAGGCCAGAATACAGGACCGGTCCATCCACCTAAGAAAATTATTACAAATAATGCTGCAAATGCGTAAAGTTTGAGATATGAGCCTAATTGTACTAATCCATACATCATTCCAGAAAATTCAGTTAACCATCCTGCAACAATTTCACTTTCTGCTTCTGGAAGATCAAATGGAATTCTTTCTAATTCAGCTAACATAGTAGTAAAGAAAACAATTGCTCCAATTGGCATGAAAATAATCCAAGGGAAGCTACTTTGTGATTCAACAATCTCGCTAAGATTAAGTGTTCCAGTTAAGATTACAACTCCCAATAGAGACAGAATTAATGGAATTTCAAACGATACCATTTGATGAAGTGCTCTAATTCCACCAATGAATGGAAATTTACTGTTAGCAGACCATGCAGATAAAATTGTAATGATTGGGAAAAATCCAATTACTGCAAATACTGCAAGTAAACCAACATCCAAGTCTGCTACAACCCATCCACCAGGTGCAACAGGAATTAATGCGACAAATGCTGCAGCGGTACCAACAAACAATACTGGTGCCGCCCAGAACAATGGTTTGTCAGCCTTTGCAGGAATAATAATTTCTTTTGAGATTAATTTCAATCCATCACCTGCTAGTTGTAAAATACCTTCAATTTTACCACAGTAAAACGGACCAACACGAAGTTGTAGTTTTGCCAACATTTTTCTTTCAACAAAAATTGTTGCTGCAGCTATTAGTACAGCAAAACCAAATCCAGGGAAAGCGGCAATCCTAAATAAATCAGAATAGATAAGTGCCTTGATTAATGGAACCTGCATCGTGGGATTAAACAGCCAAGTAAATGCCAAGAATGCGGTTAAAAGTTGACCATCAATTACAGGTAACGGTGCAAAAAATAATGCAATTTGAATTGCTGGAATTCCTGCAAGTGTTACAATTGTTAGAATCCAAAATGCATTATCAAAAATTCCTTTTAGGAAATATCCAAGACGGAATTTTGGTGCAATAACAGACATTTATCGGTCAGCCTCCACTGGCCAATAGTTTAGACTCCAATAAACTGCTGGCATGTTTCCAAGTTTTTCTCCTTTTAGTAAGTATGGTAATGCAATTAAATTTCTGAAAGAACTTACACTAAGTTTAAGACGATATGGTTCAGGTTTTCCTCTTGAAATGATGTGACATCCTGCTGAACCTCTTCCACTTTCAACTCTACGATAAACTTCATCTTCTCTACCTTTTGGATTTGGTTTGAGTTTTGTTCTAATAGAGCCTGATTTTGGCATTTTCTCTAATGCTTGTCTAATAATATTACAACTCTCTAACATATCGAGCCAAGGGATTTTAGAACGTGCGTATGAATCACCTGCTTTTAGTACATTGGTATGTACATCAAGTTCATCATAAACATCATAGGGTTCTTTGATTCTTAGATCATAATCAACACCACTTGCGCGAAGAACTGAACCTGTAGTTCCTAAACGAATTGCATCTTCTCTAGATAATACTCCGGTGTCTTCGGTTCGTGCTTTTAGAATTGGATTATCATAAAAGATATCAGCATATTCTTTGATACGTTTTTCAAAGTAATTTACTTGACGTAAACACACATCTTCAAAGTTTGCAGGAACATCATTTCTAACACCACCTGGGATAAAGTATGCATGTGTTACTCTAGCGCCAGTAATTTTTTCCATTAAATCAATTAAAAGTTCCCTATCTCCTGCAGGCCACATAAACATTGTAGAATGTCCAAGAAATATTCCATAGATTGCAAGCCAGTATTGAATATAGATACATCTGTTTAGTTCTGCTGCAATTACACGAACATATTTTGCACGTTCTGGAACTTCAATTCCTACTAAATCTTCAACTCCTAAAACGTAAGGATACAAAATATTACAAGAATCGTGAATCACAGGTCGCTCTAGATGAGGAATATTTGTAATGTAGTTTCTAGATTCAGCCATTTTTTCTTCACCACGATGAACGTAACCAGGATCAGGATCTGCATCGACAATGTAATCACCGTCAATCTTTACAATAATTCTCATGTGTCCAGAACCAGGATGTTGTGGACCGACATTTAGTGTCATAATCCTATCGTCTACATTTTCTACCTGTAGACCCGGAGGCATTTTTTTAGTTGGAATTACTTGTTCAGCCATTTTATCTTCCTTTATTCCTAAAGTCCTTTCTTAGTGGAGGTAGATCTGCCCAATCTTCAGGCAATAGTAAACGTCGATTATCAGGATGGCTTTCAAAGTAAACGCCAAGCATTTCAAATATTTCACGTTCATGAAACTCAACACTGTAAAACATATCTCTTAGACTTGGTAATTTTGTAGAATCATTTCCAGGATTAGGATTTTCCTCACGTGGAACTCTGGTTGCAAGTGCTAAGACTTGTTTTGAATAGGTAGGATCTGTGTAGGAACCCAAGTGGTATACAACGCCAATTTCCTTATCTTCAGGAAAATCAACCCCAGTAACAGATTCTGCATGATCGAAAGGTAAGTTATCTTTGATAAATTGTGCAACTTCAAGAATTTTCTCTTTTTTTACATTTACTCTAGTTCTATTTTCTTTGATATAACCAACTTCTACATCGCCAGTAAATTGACTTGAAATCTTATCAACAAAAGATTTTTCAAATTCAGGTAGAGATACTTCTTCAGTATCTGTTTTTGAAGGAGGTGCCGCTTTTGGTTTTTCTTCTTTAGGTTTTGATTCCTTTGGTTTTTCTTCTTTAGGTTTTGATTCCTTTGGTTTTTCTTCTTTAGGTTTTTCTTTAACCTCTTTTGGTAAAGTTTTGTTAGAACGTGTTGCTAAAGCTTCTTTTGTAAGTTCTTCTCGTCTTGCATTTGCTGCTGCAATAATTGCATCACCAGTGGCTTTTGCGTCAGATTTTTTCTTATCTTCATCTTTTGAAGTTGCTTTTTTTTCAGACTTACTCATAATTTTTTACCTATCTAGCCTTCATCCTTTTGATTTTCTCTTGCAACAACATGCATCCTTGAATCAAGGTTTCAGGTCTAGGAGGGCAACCAGGAACATAAACATCAACTGGAAGAATTCCGTCGATGCCAGGCAACACATTGTAAGAATCAAAGTACAGACCTCCAGTAATTGCACATGCACCCATGGCAATTACATATTTTGGTTCTGGCATTTGATCATAGACTAATCTAAGTCTTGGTGCCATTTTTCTTGTGATTGTTCCTTGTACTACGACAAGATCACACTGTCGTAATGATCCAAAAGCTTCGATGATACCGAATCTTTCTACGTCGTATCTTGGACTTGATGCAGCTCCAAACTCAACACTACAACATGCTGTTTCAATGTGTACTGGCCATAAAGACCACATTCTTCCCCAGTTGATTGCCATACCTAATGGTTGATCAACTGCTTTGTACAAAATGTCGCCAAGTTTTCCAACAAACACATTTGCGTTTTGTGGAGTAACGAGTTCTTTTAGCAACTTAGTCCCTCACCTTGATAGTTGTAACTAGTATATAGAATTACCATATGTCTTTCCTCTTTGATTGGTATAACGCGTATGCCATTGCGGCAAACATAATTCCTAAGAAGGCAATAATTGGTAAAGTTGCAGTTCGTGGAAGGTCTAAAAGAGAGCTACCCCAAGCATACAAGAAAATTGCCATGACATCAAAAATAACGAACATTAGAACATATGCATAATATTGCATCATGAAATGAGTTCGACCAGCACCAGATGGGACTTGGCCACATTCCATAGGAAGTGTCTTTACAGGATTTGGTTGTTTCTTGTTTTCTGGAGATATCATTCTAGATACCAAAAGCGCAGGTGCCATTGCGGCACATGCAAAGCCAAACATGAGTAATACATTACTGTATGATGCTACACTCTCGCCAACCAAGTTAAACCGACTCCCTTCGGTCAAAATATAAAGCTATAGAGAATTTTTTCGATCAAAATTTGGTTTTTACAAAGTCCTCTAAATTGATATACGACAATAAATGAGGATTTCTATGGCAGTCAATGTTGGAGATCAAGCACCAAAATTTGAACTAGTTGATGTAGATCTCAAATTTAGATCCCTAGATGAGTTTAAAGGGAAAAAAGTTGTTATCTCATTTTTCGTTGCAGCTAGTTCTCCAGTATGTGAAGTTGAACTTTGTAAATTCAGAGATTCATTAAATGATATTTCAGCGCTAGGGGCACAGGTAATTGCAATTAGTAATGACGGACCATTTGCAAATAAGGCATTTGCAGAAAAGAATAATTATAATTTTCCAGTACTAGGAGATTATACAAGTCAAACAATCAAAGACTATGATATTTTATTAAAAGATTTGTTACACGTTAAAGATTACAATGCAGCAAAGCGTTCAGTTTTCATTTTAGATGAAGAGCACAAAGTGATTTGGAAATGGGTTTCAGAAGATCCATTGAAAGAACCAGATTACAGTGAAATTATGAACGTTCTAAAATAAAACTAGTTATTCAATTTCGGCAATAATATCATTTTTGTTTACAGAATTACCTTCTTTAATTTTGATACCTTTGACTGTACCATCTTTTTGTGCTTTGACAGCAACTTGCATCTTCATGGATTCTAAGGTACAAACTGTGTCACCTTTCTTAACTTCAGAACCTTCACCTGCATTTATCGATACAACTTTACCAGGAATTTGACTACGCAAAGTAGATTGACCAGCACCAGAATCAGATCCGCCGGAGTTTTTGTAAACAATATCATCAAGATGCGAATTCATGTTTACAGACATTGATGAACCGTCAACAATGAAATTCATCTCAGAAGTTTGACTATCAACATATCTAACTGAATGAAATTCATTGTTCAAAACAAATTCCATAACATTTGAATCCATGTTAAGAATTTTTACAACATATTCATTATCTTTTATCTTAATTTTGTATTCATTTTGTGATAATTTCTCTAAGATTTCACCATCTACAATTTCATCAGTATCTTGAACTTTGTATTTCATTTTTATACACTATCCATCTTATTTTTCCAGTTTTGATTTCTAGAATTTTGTGATTGTACTTTACTTTTATAAAATTCAGAATGCATTATTGCAGAAGCAATAGCAGGAATTTGTTTGTCCTTTCTATCTTCAATTAGATCTTTTTCTAATTTTTCAATCATTTCAAATCGTTTCAAAAAGTCAGTTGATAAGTTTCCAGTCTTGTATTCATCAGAATTTAGAATGGTTTTGTATAAAGGAATTGAAGTTTCTACACCCTGAATATCAAAGTCATCTAATGCACTTAGCATTCTTAATCTAGATTCATCGAATGTTTTTCCCCAAGTACAGAGTTTTGCCATCAAAGAATCATAAAATGGAGATACAGTACATCCAGGGTAAAGATAGGTATCACATCTAACACTCGGACCTGAAGGAATTGTAACGTAAGGGACAGGACCGGTTGATGGTGCAAAGTCTAAGAAAGTATCCTCAGCATTTATTCTACATTCAATTGCATAACCATTCATTTTCAAATCAGATTGTTTGAATGGCAGTGTTTCTCCATTTGCAATATCTAGTTGAAGTTTAACAAAGTCTAATCCAGATACCATTTCAGAGATTGGGTGTTCTACTTGTAATCTTGCATTGATTTCAATGAAATAAAATTCTCCAGAATCTGCTCTGAGAAATTCTGCAGTGCCCAGATTAGTATAATCAACGGCTTGTGCTGCTTTAACAACTAATTCACCAATTTCTTCTCTTTTTGCATCATCGACTACAGGAGATGGAGTTTGTTCAATTAATTTTTGATTTCGTCTTTGAATAGAACATTCTCTCTCAAAGAGATGTACGGTATTACCATGTTTGTCTCTACACATTTGATATTCAATGTGTCGTGTTTTCTCTAGGAATTTTTCAACAATAATTGCAGATTTTCCAACAGCAGCTATGGATTCAGATGTAACAGTCTCAAAACCTTCCTGTAATTCCTTATCATTAGAAACTAATCTAATTCCACGACCTCCACCACCATAAACAGATTTCAAAAGTACAGGATAACCAATGTCATTAGCAATTTTTTCTGCTTCATCTGCATCTTTTACTAAACCTGGACTTCCAGGTACAGTTGGGACATTAGCATCAAGCATTGCTGCTTTACAACGCATCTTATCTCCACAAAGATTCATTGAATCAGCAGAAGGACCGATAAAGTTAATTTTATTTTTTTCACATAATCGTGCAAAATCATCATTTTCTGAAAGAAAACCATAGCCAGGATGTACAGCATCAGTACCAGACGATAGCATGACATCAAGAATTTTTTCTTGATTAAGATAGCTCTTTGCAGGAGCAGCTTCACCAATGTAATATGACTCGTCAGCAGTTTTTACATGAAGGGAGTTTACATCTTCATCAGAATAGACTGCTACAGTCTTTATTCCTAAAGCCTTACAAGTTTTCATTACACGAAGGGCAATTTCTCCTCTGTTGGCTATCAATACTTTTTCAATCATATCTAATCACAGGTTGATATTTCCATGTTTTCTAGGAAGTTGTTTTTCACGTTTATTGCTGAGCATTTCAAGTGCTTTGATAAGCATTGGTCTAGTCTCTGCCGGATCAATAACGGTATCTACGGTTCCATTTGATGCTGCAACGTAAGGATTTGCAAATTTTTCGGTAAATTCATCAACTAATTTCTTTTTTAATTCATCAGGATTATCTGAACTTGCTAATTCTTTTCTATTCATAATTTTTACAGCACCCTCAGATCCAAGTACAGCAATTTGTGCAGTTGGCCATGCGTAATTCACATCAGTTCCTAGATTTTTACTTGACATTGCAATGTATGCGCCACCATATGCTTTTCCAATGACAACTGTAATTTTTGGAACAGTGGCTTCACAGTAAGAGTATAGTAATTTACTTCCATGACGAATTATTCCATTATGTTCTTGATTTGAACCTGGCATGTAACCTGGAGTGTCAACTAAAGTAATTAGTGGAATACCATAACAATCACAGAAACGAATGAAACGTGATGCTTTGTTTGATGAATCAATATCTAATGCACCTGCCAAAAACATTGGTTGATTTGCTACAATTCCAACAGTTTTACCATTCATTCTACCAAAACCAACAATAATATTTTGTGCAAATAGTTCATGGATTTCAAAGAATTTGTTATCATCTAAGATTGAAAGAATAATTTCTTTCATATCATAAGGTTGTAAAGCATTATCGGGTAGAATATTTATTAAATTATTATCTAGTCTATTAGGATCATCAGATGTTGTAACAGAAGGAGGAGCTTCAGCATTATTTTGTGGAATGTAGGAAAGTAATGTTTTGATATAATCCATACATTCGTATTCATTTTTAGCTACAAAGTGAGCAACACCACTCTTTGTTCCATGAGTCATTGCACCACCTAATTCATCAAAGGATATTTCTTCTCCAAGAACTGTTTTTACAACATCAGGACCAGTTACAAACATAGTTCCAGCTTTTTCAACCATTATAACAAAATCAGTCATTGCAGGAGAGTAAACAGCACCACCAGCAGAAGGACCAATACTTGCAGTAATTTGTGGAACTACACCCGATGCTAATTGGTTATGATAGAAAATATCTGCAAAACCATCAAGGCTTAAGATTCCCTCTTGAATTCTTGCACCGCCAGAATCAGCAATTCCAACTATTGGACAACCATTTCTAGTTGCATGATCCATTAATTTAGTAATTTTTTTAGCTCCCATCTGACTTAAGGTTCCACCTAAAACAGTGAAATCATATGCGAAAACATAGACTTGACGACCATTGATTTTTCCATAACCACCAACTACACCATCAGTAAAAAATTTCTTTTTCTGCATATCGTAATCAAAATAGTGATGTGTGGTCATTGCATCAAGTTCTACGAAAGTTCCATCGTCACAGAGTAGATCAATACGTTCTCTAGCAGTCAGTTTACCCTTTTCATGTTGAGCTTTAATTCTATCCTGACCACCACCTTGAAGTGAGGTTTTTTTGTTATTCAGATATTCATTTAGTTTATCAGAATGCATGTCCGCGATTTCTTGCCCCAGATATCATATATTAATTTAAGTTAAACAAAACAAAAATTGCTAATTTTTGAGATTTAATAACGAAAATTTCTTTTTAAGAGAATTTCTATAGGTTTCATAAGAATTTCCTAATCCTTCACATTTTTTACATATGCATAGTTGAGAAACAACTGAACGATCACAATCATCTTGAAATTCACACTGGGAGCACCCAGCAGAGCCATCACATATCATACATTTGAGATCTTCAGTTTCAACACATTTTTCATGTTTTACTCCTAGACCTTTTGACCATAGACCAATTTCATTTACATTGATTTTTTCATTACATATTATGCATGTACCATCAAATTTCATTGTAATTTTTCGCCAGCTCATTGTAAAAGTTCAATCTCCTTTTCAATTAATTCTTCATACGTTTCTTCAAATTCAAGTTCAATAGAATCATTTTTCTTCAATGATAAAATGAGTGGAAAGAAAAATGTTGCAAAGGTACTATTTGATACATGAAGTTTTTTAGATAATGTTGAACCAATAGCTTTGATTTTTGCACCATCCCATCGTAATCTATTAAGCAATGGCCAAGAGAGATTATACTGAGTGTATCTAGCAGAAGAATCTTTTTCATAAAGTGATAATAAAATTGAATCAAGGTAACGTAGTAATCTCCAATTTTGTGTTTTCATTATTTTTCCATAAAGCAAATCAGCTTCTGAAATAATTTCTAGTGCTTTAGACATTTTGTCTGAAGATAGATTACTAGTAATAATACTTGAATAAAATGCATTAATTTTTTCTCTAGGATCAATTCTTAAAGAGAATAAAACAACTCTCGCTTCCTCAAGTGACTGTGATTTGAAAAATGCATTTAATCCATCTTCGATATTTAGAGATTCAAATGATTTTTCAGTATTAGGTTCAAATCCAGTAACTAATGCTTGTGCAGAGTTTATCATAGAACGGATGTCACCTTTTGAATCAGTAATTAATTTTATCAATCTTCCAGGATTAATTTTTGCTTTTTCTTTTTCTAATATCATGTCAAGATATAATTTAAGAAATCTAGGCGACAATGGGTTAATCTGTAAAGTTTTTGCAACTTTCTTTATTTTCTTCATTTTATCAGAAGAACCATAATTACCAGCAAGTACAATTGGAACGGTGGGTTCTTTTAAGATGTTAATGAGAGCTTCAACTCCTCCATAATCAGAACGCCCATGTATTCCATCTACTTCATCAATGAAAATCATGGGTTCACCAAGAACAGTTTGATTACCAAGTACAGGAGTTAGTATTTCTTGAATATTTTTTTTATTTCGAACGTCACTTGCATTAAGACTAATCATGTCATAACCAAATTGTTTTCCTGCAAGAAAACACATTGTCGTTTTTCCAATTCCAGGAGGACCAATCAATAATAGTGGTTTTGTTCCTTTTTTCCATTTTCCAAACCATTCAACAAATTGTTTTCTAGCATCTTCATTTCCAACCATATCAAAAATATTTTGAGGTCGGTATTTTTCTGACCACATCATTTGTATCACTTAGTAGGAAGGTTTTGAGTCAAATCTGACCAGATATTTGCTTCTTGGAGTTTTTTATACCAAAATAGATTATAGTGTTCAACAGTTAGGAACAAAAATTCTAAGAATTTTCGATGTGAGAAACTATCTGGGAGTTTTTCAAGAGCAGCTCTAGCATCATTAAGATATGATTCACTGTGATTCATGGTCTTTTCAAATCCACTCTTTACATCATTCATTTTTAGAGAATAGAAAAGTGGCCATGATGGTATTTTTGCTGCTTTATCTCTAATACTGTCTTCAATTTCATTTCCACATCCAACAGATTCTGCTGCTTTTGCCATTCCAGTGTAAAAGATATCAGCTAATGGTGCACGATTTAATGCCATGTTTCTACCAGCCGTACCCATAACAGAACGATATTTCTTGTAACTCTCAACTAATTCTTCTTCTGTAATTGATGTAGGTTTATCTTTTAATTTCGTATCAAGATATTGTCCAATTCTTGCCTGCTTGAATCCTTCTTCAAATTCTTTTAGAACATCTTCACCACCTTTTGAAATTTTTTCTCTTGCGAGTTTTAGAATATATGGATTCATTAGTTTGTAATCATCAAGATATTCTAAATCCTCATCTTTGTCTACAATTCTATCCATTGGTTCACTAAGATCTATTGCAATTATGTGACCATCTACAATATCCTCGCGCATGTTAGTACTTGGATCATCCTTAAAGTAATCAGTTGACGCATCAAAAAGACCATTGAATACAGGAAATGTCATTTTTACAAAATTTGAGTTTAGAATTCTAAGAACTCGGTCATGTAGAGTATCAAAATCAGATAGTTTTGATTTGATAGGATCTATTTCAGAAGCATTAAGAATAATTTCCGTTGAACCGACTTCTTCTGCAAATTTTTGTTGTGTGGTGTTAGGAGATTCATCAGAGTTTATTTGGTCAAATAAATTTTTTGCAAATCTTTTAGCAAATTCTGGAAATGTATTTTCTGCTTCTTCTTTATAGTGATTAAATTGTTTGAATCCTTTTGATTTGAATAAACCTTGTTTTATGATTTGTTTTCCAGGTTTAGTTCCCATTAATGCACTTTTACTGAAAATTGATTCGTCTTTTCCACTCACAAAAGATTGTTAACAAATTGCTATTTATGCCTTCAAAGATCTAATTACATTCGTCTAAACTCTGCAGCACCTTTTTCTGTAATTCTTAGTTGTATTGATTTTCCAAATGGACCACTTTTTTCTACAGGTCTCATTAGGCCTTTTTTCTCAAGATCTTGAAGAATGGCATCTAGATTGTTTGTCGATATGTTTCCTTTTTTCTGAAGTTCTTCAAATTTTGATATGTTAGTCATCAATAAACCAAGTACAATTTTTTCTTTAGGCCAGTTTTTTGTTGAAACTTCTTCTCGACGTGGAGATTCTTGAAAATTATCAGGTGATGATGATTCTCTAAAATTATCCGCAGGTGGTGATTCTTGGAAAAAATTTCCACGTGGTGTTTCAGGACGAGCTGATATGTCTTGTTTAAGACCAGCGCGTTTCAATAATCTTGGAAGTATTCTAGCAAGTGGTATGATCATGAATATGAGCAAATAGATCCAAGAGTAATTTTCTTCCATGTTATATGATTATAATTCGAAATTAATAATGTATATGTTGGGTTTCTATTGTGGCTGTGAAAAAACACGATATTCGCCGATGGTAGAACTACATTTGTGACAAGTGTACTGACCTCTCTCAATTAAGATTAATCCATTAGCAACCTCTTCGTTTGGTTTTTCTTCTATTTGAAAAGCAGTTGGTCCATCGAATTCAGAATTACATGCTTTACAGAAATGTTTCAGCATTTTTGAAGGATCTAACTTTTCAAGTGATGCTAGGAAGTGTTTGTCTATGTTTGGTACAAGTTTTGATTTTTGGACTTCTTCATCAGTAAGTTCAGCATTAACCCATCCACCTGAACCTTGTAATTCTGTTGCCGTCATAATTGATTAACTTCAATCATGAATAAAGAGGTTTTCAAATTAAATGAAAAAATTATTCAATTAAATTATCCACAAATTTGAAAATCATATGGAATCCAATCTAGTTCTCAAAGAAGCATCAAGAAGAATTTATGAGGCGGTAAAAGACATGGCAGGAACAGAAAAAGCCGCTGGTGATTTTGGAAGAGGTGCAGGAGGAGATATTTCTAGAAATATCGATATTACTGCAGAAACCACTGTTTTGGATTATCTAAAAGAGATTAATTTTGAGTGTATAGTGTTAGGAGAAGAATGTGGTCGAGTAGAACTATCAGAAAATCCAAAAGGATTTGTCATCATGGATGCAATTGATGGTTCTGCGAATGCGGTTAGAGGGGTTCCATTTTTCTGTTCATCATTAGCATTTGCAACAGAAAATAGACTCAGTTCTATAATAGACGGAGTGATTACAAATCTTTCAACAGGTGAAATGTATTCTGCATCACAAGGAAAAGGTGCATTTCTAGATGACAAACAAATTTCAGTTTACAAAGGTACACCATTGTACAAAATAGTTGGAGTCAATACGTCAGGTGCATCACAAGAAATAATGAAAAAATTGCAACCTGTTTTTGAACATCATAGCCATACCAGACATTTTGGTGCGAATGCATTAGAAATGGCAATGTTTTCACAAGGTTTGATGGATGTTTTTATTGATTTAAGAGATAAAATTAGAATTCAAGATATTGCGGCAGGATACATAATTGTGAAAGAAGCAGGAGGTTTGCTTTTAGATTCAGAATTAAATCCTCTTGATGCAGATTTGAGTTATGATACAAGAGTTTCTTTTATTGCAGCGGCAAATCAGGGAATTTTAGACGAGATACTTCCAAGAGAAAAATAAATTTTATCCGTATGATTCGTATTTGACTTCAAAAGTTCCATCTTCATGTGGATTATCTCTATTGACAAATCCTCTATCAGCAACATAATCCATTACTCCATCAATGGTTCCTTGATAACCACAAATGTAAATTCTAGTATTCTCAGGAGTAACTTTTTCTCCAACTAATTCATCTAACGGAGAAACACCTTGTGCGTTTGCTTTGAAAAATGATTCAACTCTTCCTACTTGACCATTCCATGATCTATTGTATTGTTCTTTTGGCCTACTAATTGCAGCTCTGTAAAGAAAGTTCCATTTGTCAGTGCCTCTCTCTTTACTTTCATTTTCAAAGTCAGTGAGAAGACGTTTGTAACTTAATTCATCAACATAACTTGCACCATGTAAAACTACAAGTTGTCTTTTATCATTTGTGTCACGAAAATGATTTGCAAATGCAATGAACGGTGCAAGACCAGTTCCACCACCCACACAAACAACTCTTCTGTTATCTGGTTCTCCATTTCGATATTTATCTTCAATTATCAAGTCATCACCGGTTGGATCACCAAGTAATACTTCATCACCAACACTGAGATAGAATAATTCAGTAGTTACACGACCAGGTAATGGTTTTCTTACCCATCTAATTACAAATTCAAAATAATCTCTATTTTCAGCATGTGACGCAATTGAGTATGCACGTTTAACAATTTTATTTTCTGCACGTACTGGTAAACCAATGGTTAGAAATTGTCCAGTTTTGTACTTTGGCATACCGGTTACCGGTACTAGACGAATAACAACTAGATCTTCTTTTAATAATTCAGTATAGATGATCTTTGCTTTTGTATCTGCCATGTGAGGAAAGTTTCTTGATTTGGATAAATGTATTTCTCTTCAAAAGTTGACAGTATTACTTATATTTAGAAAATTATTCAGCCAAAATTGGAAAGATGACAAAAATAACATGCAGAGACTACGGATTTGAATGTAAATATGAAGTAGAGGGCGATGTAGAAAGTGTGATCGACGAATATAGAAAACATAGTGATGAAGAGCATGGAATTGAATATTCCGTAGAAACACTAACACAAGTAATTTTAAGACAACAATCTTAATCGTAAAAAATTAAACTCTTTTCATTGAAGCAGATAAGACAGGTAATTCTTTATCAATGATTTTCTCAACAGCAGGTACTATTCCAGCTCTTAATTTTGCATTTTCTTCATAAATTTCTGCAACTTGATCTCGGAATAATAATTTTATTCGAGGCAACTCCATGATAGTTTCTTCTACAGCTCTTGGCTCAGATATGTCTAAAATTAGAGTTCCTTTTTTCTTTTCTTTCATAACAAGTTTGATTCTTTCAAGATCAATCAAGAAGTAATCAGCAGTAGTTGCAACTATGATTATATCAAATTTATCAAATCCGGTAAGCACATCAGCAAATTCCATCGGGGTGCCACACAATAGTTGTGAGAAATTAGTAGCACGTTCCATGTCTTTACTAGTAACTGTAAATGCAATTTCTTTTTGTCCTAGTGTTTTTGCAACCATGGCCGCAGACTCACCTGTTCCAATTAGCAATACCTTCTTTTTGGCATCTAAACCTACTTTTTCTTCTACCAAGTTTAATGCAACATCTCCTAATGATAGAACTTCTTTACTAATTTCAGTTGAATCTCGGATAGAGTTAGCAAGTCGTATTACACTATCAAATAATTTATTAAGAATTTTTCCAGAGGCACCAGATTTTTTTGCAAGTTCTAGTGACTTTGTAATTTCATCATAAACTTCTTGTTTTCCAACAACTACAGAATCTAATCCACAAGCTAATCGTAAAAGATGAAGGTAAACATCATCATCTTTGAAGACTTCCAAGGTTTGATCAAAATGATCAATATCAATTTGTTCTATGCTAGAATTTTTTTCCCAAGTTTCTTTCATTTGATTAATTACCAAACCTTTTCCTTCAGGTCTTCTTGCATCAGTAGAATCATCTGTTTCAAGATTACTAACAGTAAAAATTTCTACTCTACTAGAAGTTTGAATTATAATACATTCTTCAACACCCGGAATTTTTTTGAAAGCCTCTGTTGCAGCATTTACATCTTTGAATGCAAATCTAGCAAGAGAATGAAGAGGAACATTTTTGAAAGTTACTCTTGCATTTAAAACATCAAATTTTAATTCACTCATATCATATCACCAAAATTAATTTAATTTTTTCTTCCACCTTTTGCAGTTCTAAAAACATTCATTCCAAGATAATAATTTTCATGCAGTGAATCCAAATATGCAAGATTTTGTTCAACTTGTGCAATATCATCAGGCAGTGCTTCAGGATCATTTCTAAGACGATCTAGTTTTGCTTGTAATTCATCACCAAGAACAGTTATTCCAGTTTCATAATTGGAAGTTCCTCCAAAACGTTCGTCTAAAATATTTTGAGGATTGTATTCAGGTGTAGTATCTTCATAATTGAGAGCTTTACGTGTAATGTCGTCTTTTTCATCTTCAGATAAAATAGGTTTTGGAAATCTATCTACCTTATCTAAGAAAAATTCAGGTTCACCCATCTCTCTTCTAAATATAATTTCATTTTTTCTTTTGTTAGTTACATCAGGTGCTTTTGGAGCATCTGCTTTAATTTCTTCAGCAATTGCTTTGAACTCATCTTCTGATGCCTTTGATGCAGCTTCTTTCAATTCTTTTGCTTTTGCAATTGCAGCTTCTGCCGCAGCTTGTGCTTCTTCTGCTGCCTTCATTGCTTTTTGTGCATCTTTAGATGCTTTGATGGATTTTTGGCCATCTTGTTTTTTTGATTCTGCATCGGCTTTTGGAGCATCCTTTACTTCAGAATCTTTTTTGTCGTCAGACATCAATTTTTCACTGAAATTGCCCGGATTTTAAGATTATTGTGACAAGCGAGGTAGAATTCCATGCGATCAGATAATTTTAATTTAAAAAATAAAAGCGCCCTCGGCGGGATTTGAACCCGCGTCTCAGCCGTGACAGGGCCGAATTCTAGACCGGGCTATACTACAAGGGCAATATTTACAAGAAAAAGAACTGCTGGTTTTAAAGTTTCCATTTTTAATTTCATACTGGTAAAAGACTAAATTGTACAATAATGGAAAAACTCGCATGGGTCTATAGCGCAGCCAGGTAGCGCACCGCCCTTTTAAGGCGGCTGTCGTGGGTTCGAATCCCACTAGACCCGCATCTATTTTGTAAGTGTTTTAACTCGTTTTTCTAATAATGTTAATGATTTTTTCACATTATCATTTTGAGTCTTAATAGAATTTTTTAGAGTTACAAGTTTTCTGTTTCTTTGTCCAATCATTCGTGTTTGTTCTGAGGTTCCAGAAGATCCTTTTGATGTTCGTTGCTTAAGAGATGATGAGACGGTGGTTTTTTGAATTAACTCAAAAAGTTTTCTTGTTTTAATCTCCTTAATTTGAAGAGATTCAATTTCATCTAATTCCAGATCAGAGAGTAATTTTTTTGAATTATGTGATAATTGAACAAGATTGCCGACAATGTTGTGTGCAGAACGAAAAGGTATTTTTTCAATAACTAAATTTTCTGCCAAATCTAAAGCAACTAGAAATCCTTCTTCTGTTGCCTTTTTCATTTTTTCTTGATTAACTGTAAGATCAGACAACATTGATTTTATAATAATTAATGCAGTGATTGATGTTTTTGATGTTGACCAGATTGAAGATTTTATTTGTTGTAAATCTCTACTATAACCAGAAGGTAAACCTTTAGTGGTGGTTAAGATAGATGTCAAATATCCTATAACCTGAGATGTTTTTCCTCGTGTAAGTTCTAAGATATCAGGATTTTTCTTTTGTGGCATTACACTTGATGGGGATGTAAAATCATCAGAAAGTTCTATGAATGAAAATTCAGCTGAAGACCAAATGATAAAGTCTTCAGATAATCTACTTAGATTTGTCATCATGATTGCAGAGTTTGCAACATATTCTGCTACAAAGTCACGCGTACTTGTTGCATCAATTGAATTTTCTACAAGAGATGCAAATCCAAGCATTTTTGCAGTACTGTCTCTATCAATAGGAAGACTAGTTCCCCCTACAGGACCTGCACCTAACGGACTTTGATTAACTCGTAGATACAATGACATGAATCTATCTAAATCACGGAATAGTGAATCGGCGTATGACAACAAGTAATGTGAGAAAACTCCAACTTGAGCTTGTTGAAGATGTGTATAAAGTGGCATTATTGTTTTGGTATTTTCTTGTGCTGTTTTTAGTAAAGTGGAGATTGTTTCAATCAAGCATTGTAATAGTATGTTAATGTCATCACGGATTTTTAGTCGAATGTCAAGTGCCACCTGATCATTTCGTGAGCGAGCAGTGTGCATTTTTCCACCATTTTCGATTCCGGTTTTTTTGATGACTAATGATTCTATCAATTCATGAATATCTTCAGGTTCAAAATCAGGCTGAGAGATGTTTCCACCCTTTAGTTCTTCTAATGCAGTTAAGATTTTTTTTACTTCAATTTTTGACAAGAGTTTATTTTCATATAACATGATGACATGTGCTTCACTTCCAATAATGTCATAAAATGCAATATCAGAATCGTCTTTTATAGATGAGACATAGCTTAGTGTAATATCATCAAGATCTTTTCCTAATCGAGAACGATACATCAACATGGATTCAAAATCGCTATATATAGCAACTACGGATTCAATTCAATGACACAAGATGTGAAACAGCTACGAGTGAAAATTTTTGATGAATTATCACAAATTGTAGATCCTGAAATAAACACAACAATTACAGAATTAGAATTAATTGATGAAGTAGACATCAGTGATGCGAATGTCAAAGTTGATTTACATCTAACAAGTCCATTTTGTCCAGCAGTTTTTGGATTTAAAATTTGTCAAGATATTCATGATAATTTATTGAGCATACACGGAATTGATGATGTAAAGGTAAATGTCTCAAACCACTTTATGGCTGAACAGATTAACAATCAAGTAAATAACAGTCCAAATCCTCACAAAAAGCCAGAAGAAAAGAAAGATTAATCTCTAATTCCTAAAAGATATCCTCTCAAAAGCTGAATTCCCATTGCAGGATCAACTCCTTTTGGACAAACCTGACTACATGAGCCAGCAAAATGACATCTCCAAATTCCATGAGATTCATCTATAATTTTGAGTCGTTTGTTTTTGCCTTTGTCTCGGTCATCAGCAATGTATCTGTAAGCCTGTGCTAATGCTTGAGGACCTACAAATGATTTATCCATAGCCATAGTTGGACATGCAGAATTGCATAAACCACATTTGATACAACTTGAAAATTGAATATATTTATCAACATTTTCAGGACTTTGTAAGAATTCTCTTATACCGCTTTCAGCATCAATTTCAGAATCTTCTCTAATGACATATGGCATTACTTTTTTGTGATTGTTTATCATTCGATCCATGTTGACGGCCAAATCTCGAACTACAGGATAATTATCCATTGGTTCTACAGTTACAGTATCAGAATCTAATTCAGATATTTTTGTGAAACATGCCAAACCAGGTTTGCCATTAATTTTCATTCCACAAGAACCACATGATGCTTGTCTACACGAATAACGAACTCCAACAGAATGATCAAGATGTGATTTGACATCTAGTAATACATCTAGAACAGTTGTCCATTTTTCAATTGGTACAACAAAGTCATCAAATTTTTGTTCAGAATTTACATTCGGATTACTTCGTTTAATTTTTATTTTTACAGACTTTGTAGAAGAGACTACTGTTTGAGATAGTTCATCGGATAGTTTAGGATGAATTGTTGCCATTATGTCATCCCCATACTTGTCATAATTATAGTTCGTGAACCATATCCAATTAGTGCCGCCATTCCTGCAAGACATCCAACTGTTACAACTTTTTCATATGTTGGACCTTGATTCATTTCAAATAGAATTACTCTCAAGCCGTTAAATCCATGAACAGATATCAAAATTAATAATAATTCAAGTAATAGCGCATAACCAACACTTTCATAATTTGCAATTACATTTTCATATGCTAATGATTCGTGAAAGTCTTGAGTTAGTCTCATCATTATGTGTATGACTGTTAAGAACAGTGCACCTATGGCAGTGCCATAGTGTATTTTCATTATGATGCTTTCTCTTAATACCATCATGCGAACATCACCGCCATTCCATACCACATTGCAAGAGCTGCCATACCCAATGTCGCATAAATACATGCTTTACCTTTCATGTTGATTGATTGAGGTTTGTATGGATAATCAGGTCTTTCTGCTTTTCCAATACCATACCCCATTTGTGCAATCATTAATCTAATTCCATTTCCAGTGTGAAAAACACACATTCCAATTACTAACGCTAAGAATAAGTGACCTTCAGTTGTCTGAGTCATTTCTAATGACTTGTCCCATACTGCTTTTCCATCTAAGATGTGACTTGTTTCGTAAATATGACCAATGAAATATGCCAAGAGACCAAGACCTGTTAATCGCATCAAAAGCCATGCTAATCGCTCGATACCAAATTTTCCAATTTTACCAGGATGCAGCCATCCCTTCAATCCTTCTCTTGCACCAGTTTCTCGTTCCATCAGTATTTTCTCTCCACAGGTTTGTATTTAGTTATAGTAACTGGGTGCTTTTTCATAACTGGTTCACTTGGATCATAATAAGCCAGTGTGTGATGAAGGAAATTTGCATCATCACGTGTTGGAAAATCAGTTCTAGCATGAGCTCCACGAGATTCTTTTCTGTTTATAGCACCTACTAGCACTACTTCAGCAACACGGAACATAGAATCTAACTCCATTACATTTTGGAAATTAGTGTTATACTCTTTAGCAGAATCATCAACATGTTTCCAGGTTTTTTGTTTAAGTTCGCGCACCCTTTTGAGACCTTCGGCCAAATCATTATGATTTCTATAGACGTATGCTTTTGCATTGAGAATTTCTGCAACTTCTTGTTTTACTTCATATGGATTTACATCCCCACGTCCACGGAATATTCCATCAAAAATTCGAGTTTCTTCAGCAGCTACTAGATGAGTAGGGAATTGTGCAGATGTATGTTCTTTTTCAATATAATCAACAGCTAATGAACCTGTGATTTTTCCCCAAACAATACATTCAGAAGTAGAGTTTGCACCAAGACGATTTGCACCATGAACGCTGTTACATGCAGCTTCTCCTGCAGCCCAAACTCCTTGAAGTTCAGCTGCACCATCAATATTTGTATGAATTCCACCCATCATGTAATGGCAAACAGGTCTGATGTCAATTGGTTCATCGGCAGGATCAATTCCTGAGAATTTAATTGAAATTTCTCTAATACCACCTAGTTTAGCCTTAATTTTTTCATCACCTAAATGTCGTAAATCTAATTTCATACAATCTTCTCCAGTTTCATGTTTGAATCCACGACCTTCATTAATCTCAGTCATAATAGAACGTGAAACAATATCACGTGGAGCCAATTCCATTTTTCCAGCTGCATAATTTTTCATAAATCTATCTCCATTTTTGTTTAGCAAGTAACCACCTTCACCTCGTGCACCTTCAGTAATTAAAATTCCAGAGGGTAAGATTCCAGTAGGATGGAATTGTACAAACTCCATATCTTTCAATCCCATTCCTGCACGATAAGCCATATCCAAACCATCAGGTGTTGAAGATAATGCATATGTAGAATAACTAAAAATTCTTCCAGCACCACCAGTTGCAATTATGAGTGCTTTTCCTTTAATTGTGTAAAATGATCCAGATGATGTTTCTATTGCAGTTATTCCACAAAATTGTTTTCCATCATGAACTATTGATGTGATGTACCATTCATTTAGAAATTCAATGTTATCAAATTTTTGACAAGTATCATATAGAGTTTGCATTTCAAAAAATCCAACTTTGTCAATAGCATAAGTAGCACGTGGGAAACTATATCCACCGAAATTACGTTGATCAATTTTTCCATTTTCTTGTCTGGACCAAGGCATCCCCCAATGTTCCAGTTGAAAAATTTCATTTGGCATCATATGACATAATTTCTCAGCGGTATCTTGGTCTGCTAAAAAATCACTACCTTTTACAGTATCATAAATGTGAGATTCTATTGTATCACCTTTTTCTTCTTGGATTACAGCAGCAGTTCCGCCTTCTGCAGATACTGAGTGGGAACGCATTACCTGTGTTTTTGCAATAACACCAATCTTGATTTTTTGATTCTTCTTTGCGGCCTCAATGGCAGCACGTAATCCTGCCAAACCAGAACCTGCAATTATTAGATCAAATTCAATTGAATCCGTCATTAATGAATAAAATCAGAAGAGGTTACTTATGTATTATAACAAAATATGATGGATCGAATCATTAATATATATCGCTAGTGATATCGCTAGTGATGTTTAAGGAATGGACACAGCGAGTTGGAAGCATGGTTCCAAGAGGATTCTCTAGATATTACATTTTGCAACAATTGATGGAAAATCCACATACAGGAAAAGAGATTATTGATTCTGCAGTTGAAGCTAGTGCTGGAAACTGGAAACCATCACCAGGACTAATTTACCCACTGCTTGGCAGATTACTAGATGAAGGTCTGATTGAAGAAAGCAAAAATGGAAAGTATCAGATTACAGATAATGGAAAAACGATACTAATGGATCTGGAGAATTGGAAAATGAATATGCAGCAACAGATGAGCACAATGATGAGACTGATGGATATGGGAAAATTTATGGGAATGGATATGCTAGAGAGGGTAACTATACTAGGTAATTTATTGAGTTCAAATGCCAGTAATATGACAAATCATGAAATTGAAAAATATAAGAAATTTCTCCAAGATGAGTTAGAAAAAATCAAAGAAATGGATTCTAAAAAATAGACACCTGTAGACTAATCATAAATAAAACAGGATTAGATAGATTTTATGAAAAAACTTCGTAAACTAATTAATGATAAATCAAAACCATTGGTAGTTCCAGGAGTTTATGATGCAATAGGAGCAAAGATTGCTCAAAAAGTAGGATTTGAAGCAATGTTTCAAACGGGTTATGGTACATCTGCCACATTGTTAGGAATGCCAGATTATGGATTTATTGGATTATCTGAAACAACAGATAATGCAAGACGTATAGCAAATGCAATATCAGTGCCGTTAATTGTAGACGTGGATACAGGGTATGGTAACGCATTAACTGTAAAAAAATTACTTCAGGATTTACAAGTTGCAGGAGTATCAGGCATATTTCTTGAGGATCAAAAATGGCCAAAAAGATGTGGACATATGAAAGGAAAGGAGGTAGTTCAAAAAGAAGAATATGGGGAAAAATTAGCAGCCGCAGTAGATGCAAAAGAGGATAAAGATTTCATCATAGTAGCTAGAACAGATGCCAGAGCCACAGAAGGATTAGACGATGCAATCGAGAGAGGAAAATATTACAAAAAAATTGGAGCCGATTTGATTTTTGTTGAAGCCCCAAAATCAATAGAAGAAATGAAAAAAATTGGTAAATCAATAAACGCTCCATTAGTTGCAAATATGATTGAAGGAGGAGCAACTCCAATTAGTTCAACAACGACATTGCATAAGATGGGATATCAACTAATACTATATCCATTATCCATATTGTATGCAAATACATTTGCAACAATGAAAATACTAAAGGAATTAAAAGATAAAGGTACCACTACAAGGCTCAAAAAAGATTTGGTTAATTTTGATCAGTTTAACGATATTGTTGAATTATCAAAGTTTAGAAAATTAGAGAATAAATATTCAAAATAAAAAAGAAAAAACTAGTAAAGAGATTATTGAGTAGTTCTCTTTACTTCAATTTCTATTGTGGAAACATTTCTTGTCTTACCGTCTTGTGACTCTAAACTTTCAGAGCCTATGGATATATTTCCAATACTATATCCGGAGTTCTCGGTCTTTCTTGAAATTATTTGTGCAACATCTACGGCTCTACCGATACTCATTCCTCGAGCTTTGATGCTGACAGAAGGCAAGTTGGCCAATTGGATTAACGTAGAAGTGACGTAAGCCATAATTGGTTTCTTACCTATGAATACAGTGTCTCGTTGTTCGGTTGACATGCGTGTAAAATATTACGAGGATAATTTAAATCAAGACAGGATGAATAGAGAGGAAATTTTAAGATCACTCAAAAATGATAATTCAAGGGAAAGTGTCGTATCGAGTTTAACTCAAAATAACGATTCAAATATTATTCAAGAAATAATAAAATTATTTGATGAGGATGATATTGAGATTAGAGGAGAAGTATTCAGTACTTTACTTCTTAATCAAAATGATATTTTGAAGTATTTGGTTTTAGGATTAAAACATGAAAGTAAAAATGTACGAGCATACGTAAGTTTAGTTTTAGCAAACAGAGATGAAAAAAATGCAATTAAAGATATTAGAGAATTAACTAATGACCCAAGTGGTTTAGTTAGAACCTGTGCATATGGGGCATTAGGACATTTAGAAGTAAAAGAATCAGCTAAGGAACTGCATCAAGGTATTTTTGATTCAAATTTAGAGGTCGTAAAGAGTGCAGCATATGCATTAGCAAGAATTGATGAGAAGATTTCAGATAAAGAAATAGAAGAGTTGCATAAACTAGGCGAATCAGAATTTGAAAAGATTTTAAAATTTTTTAATTAAATGGTGGACCGAAAGGGATTTGAACCCTTGACCCCACGCATGCCATGCGCGTATTCTACCAGGCTGAACTATCGGCCCATGAACCTAAATGATTCGTTTTCTTAAAAAATCACCAACATTTAACTTAATTTGAGTTAGGCTAATCTAACAGAAGATATTTAAACATAAATTTGTATTTTTAAGAAATGGTTCAAGATAATAAAGCAAAATTAACTTATACACAATTATTAAAAGAAGATCTTGGGATATTCCGTCTTGTGCCAGAAGATGGGATTATTCCAGATTACAAAGCGGGTCAATTTTTAACACTTGGAATGCCAGTACCAGGAGAAAATAATAAAATTGTAAGACGTGCATATTCAATCGCATCACATCCAGAAAATAAAAAATTTTTTGAGTTTGTAATTAGATGGGTAAGAAAACCATTTCCAGGAAGATTAACAACTGAATTATTTAATGCTAAAGAAGGTTCAGATGTAAGTTGGATTAAACCATTAGGTCATCTAACAATTAATGATGAATTGCCAAATGGTGATCCAGATACTAGAAGAATTGTATGTATCGGAGGTGGAACAGGCTTAGCACCATTTGTTAGTTTTGCTCAACATCTTCATGACGTTGGAGATAAACGTGAACTTGTTGTTTTACATGGAGCCAGTTATGTGGATGAATTAAGTTACAAACAGTTGCTAACAGATTTAGAAAATGAAAGTTTGGATAGAGGTGCAGATAAGTGGAATTTCAAATATAGAGCAGCAATTAGTAGACCACAAGAATGGTTTAATCGTGCATGGACCGGCCAAACAGGAAGAGTAGAACAATTCCTAAGAACAAAATCTGGAGAAAAATCACCATTAGAAGAATTAGTTGGTGAGAAAATTACAAAAGACAATACTATGTTTTACATCTGTGGATGGCAAGGAACAATTGATGGAACATTAGACTATCTTGGAAATAAAGAATTTGTAACAGAGAGACATAAACGTGAAGATGGTAGTTATGAAGTCAAATTCGAATCTTACGGATAAAGAAAAGATCGGCAGAACAACTCAGTTATTAAAATACAGGATAAACAGTAAATTATTATGACAATTGCAATTTACTTGGCACATTTGAATCCAGTTACAAATGCGCATGCAGAAATTATCAGAGATTTATCAAAAACCGATAAGGTAGTAGTCATGCCAGTTAGATTTCTAAATAAGGAAAAAGAAATTAACAGTAAAAGCTTTCCATTTAGCTTTGAACTTAGAAAACAAATGTTAGAATCAGTTTTTGGAGATTCAATAACAGTTTCATCGAACTATACATTTCATGCACCATTTAAGAAATATTTTCCTCCAATTGTTTCTAAAGGTTCGTGGAGATTAAGAAAAGAAATTCTCAATGAAATTGAAGGAGACTACTATACATACACAGGTGATAAAGCAGAGGGAATAATGTTGAGATTATACAGATTAAAACCAAAAGTGGGTCAAAGAAAAGAACTTTCTGCAACATCTGTAAAAAATGAAATGTACGAGTCAGTTTTAGGAGGAAAGACAGAGTGGGAAAAACAAGTTCCAGAGCCAGTTGTAGAAATTATTAATAAAAATTGGAATATTGTTGAAAAATTTGCCTCATCAGAAGATAATACAACTAGAGTTCTAGGTATGAAATTCCCAAGAGAAGGTTATACCTAGTTATAAAATAAATATACAAAATTCTAGAATTTTTTGTGAGTTCCATATCAGAATTAATTTGGTTTGATGGAAAATTTGTAAAACATAGTAATGCAAAGATTCCAGTAACAACTCATGCAATTCATTATGGCACATCAATTTTTGAAGGGATTAGAGCCTATTGGAATGGAGAAAAATTAAACATATTCAGATTAGATGAGCATGTTACGAGGTTTAGAAATTCAGGGAAATTTTATGACATTACATTAAAATTTTCAAATAAAGAGATCAAAGATGCTATAATTAATCTGTGTAGAAAAAATAAAATTAAAACTTCATGTTATATCAGACCATTTTATTTTGTTGGACAATATGGAATTAATCTGTACGTAACAAAAAAAGCACCAACACATGCAGTTGTTTTTTGTTTTCCATTTGGCGATTTGTTTAATAAAAATGGAATTACAGCGTGTATTTCAAAATGGAGAAAATTCAATGACAGTTCAACCCCCACACAAGCAAAAATGGGAGGTAATTATCTAAATTCAATTCTAGCAACACAAGATGCAAAAAAAAGAAAATTTGATGAAGCGATTTTGTTAGATAAAAATAACAAAGTGAGTGAAGCACCTGGAGAAAATATCTTTATTGTAAAAAATAATACATTGATTACACCACCACTTTCATCATCAGCATTAGACGGAATAACAAGAAAATCAATTTTAGAGTTTACAAAAAATATGAAAATTAAAACCAAAATTAAAGAAATTTCAAAAGATGAACTAAAAAAAGCAGAAGAAGTATTTTTGACTGGAACAGCCGCAGAAATAACACCTGTAATAAAGATCGAATCTAAGAAAATTGGAGATGGTAAAGTTGGTAACATAACAAAACAAGTTATGGATACATACACCCAGATAGTAATGAATAATAACAAAAAATTTTCTAAATGGTTAACAAACGTGTATTAAAAATGAAAGTAATTCAAATTGGAACAGGAGGATGGGGGAAAAATCATTGTAGAGTTTTATCAGAGTTTGGAGTGTTATCAGCTATTTGTGATATGAATTATGAAAGAGCAAAAGAGTTTGGAGAAAAATATAACGTTAATTATTACAAAACAACAGATGAATTATTTGAAAATGAAGAGTTTGATGCAGCATTTATTTGTACACCTACATCAACTCATTCAGAATTAGCATCACAATTAATTGAAAAAAAGAAACATGTTTTTGTAGAAAAACCAATGACATATCTTTCAGAAGATGGTGAAAAATTAGTAGAAGAGGCTAGAAAGAACAAAGTAATTCTGACATGTGGATATATCGAGAGATTCAATCCTGCGGTAGCTCATGTCAAAGATTATTTGAAATCAAAGAAATTTGGAGATTTGATTAGATTAGAATTTTATAGAGAACATCGAATGCCGCTACATATCAAAGATGTTGGAATAATTTATGATACAAGTGTACATGATATAGATACGGCAATGTGGCTTTTTGATGAAACGCCACAAGTTGTGTTTGCAAAATCAGGTCAAATTAATCATGAACATGAAGATTTTGCAACAATAATGCTTGGTTTCAAAGATAATAAAATAGCTACAATCTCTTCAAATTGGATCACTCCAACCAGAGTGAGAAATTTTAATGCAGTATGTACAGATGGACGAATTTTTTCAGATTTCATAACACAGGAAATACGAATTGAAACTGACAAGGGAACCGAAACTCCATCTAATCAGAAGGAAGAGCCATTATCTTTAGAGATTAGAAATTTTCTTGATGCAATTGAGAGTAAAAATGAGTTAAGAGTGAAACCAGAACATGCAGTAAATGTAACAAGAATTGCAGAAGCAGCTCTTTTATCTAGTCAAAAAGGGATTCCAATATATCTAGATATAAAATGAAAAATAAACTGTTAGACATTTTGGCATGTCCAATGTGCAAAAATCACCCTTTGGAATTACTAGCGATTAAATCTAAAAATGACGAGGTAGAAGAAGGAGCAATTTATTGTACATCATGTGAAAGATATTTTCTCATAATTGAAGAGATTCCGATAATGCTTCCGGATGAATTAAGAGACAAGAAACAAGAAGAAGAATTTCTCAAAAAAAATAAAGATTTACTTCCAGAAAAAATAACTAAACAAGGAAAACCTTGGCATTTGTGATATAATTGGTTGAAAATTTTATTTCCGAAAAAGCAAAAATTGGAAATAGTGTAAAGATATGGCATTTTGCATATGTTGGAGATAATACAGAAATAGGAAATAATGTGAAAATTGGTTCACTCGCTCATGTTGATTATAATGTGAAAATTGGAAATAATACAATGATTGAAGGACTAGTTTACTTACCTCCATTGTCAAGAATTGGAAACAATGTTTTCATAGGCCCTTCAGTGTCATTGACAAATGATCCATTCCCTCCAAGTGAAAAATTAATTGGAGTCACAATAAAGGATAATGCGATAATTGGTAGTCGTGCGGTAATCAAAGCAGGAGTAACTATTGGAGAAAATAGTGTAGTTGCAATGGGTGCAGTCGTAACTAAAGATGTACCACCAAATACAGTTGTAGGAGGTGTTCCTGCAAAAAAAATATATTCAAAAGAAGAGTATGATAAAAAACAATTAG